>OHZY01000044.1_pt1 | contig 57975 bp, 51 predicted proteins | sample 1580621 | NCBI WGS metagenome assembly OHZY01 (sample SAMEA3882535, study PRJEB24775) | human gut metagenome | biome: human-associated habitat; feature: intestine environment; material: feces | place: Netherlands | collected 2009/2010 | reverse complement strand
TTATGCGCTTATTTGAAAGAATGTGAAGGAGAAACATTGTGTTGAAAAATAATTCTCTTATATCAGTTATAGTTCCTGTTTATAACACAAAAGCATATTTAGGGAAGTGCATTAAAACAATCATTGATCAAAGTTATAAGAATCTTGAAATTATATTAATTGACGATGGATCCACTGACGGAACATCCGTGATGTGTGACGAATGGTCTCAAAAAGATGCTCGTATTAAGGTTTTTCATTTACAAAATGGAGGAGTATCTAAAGCAAGAAATTTTGCACTTGAACAATGCCATGGAGAGTGGGTTAGTTTTGTAGATTCGGACGACTGGTTGGCGTTAGATATGTATGAGATATTGCTTGCACTGGCTGATAAATTTGAGGCAGATACGGCTTGCTGTGGAGCTTGGCAAGGAAACGAAGAGAATTATATAGTAAGAAATATATGGCGGAGATTCAAAGAAGATGAAGTGTGTTATAACGGCGGTTCTGCCTTAGGAAATGTAATTGAACAATCTGGGACATTGTGGAATAAGCTTTTAAAAAGAGAACTTATCGGTTGTATACGATTTAACGAAAAAATCAGATATGCAGAAGATACTTTATTTTTATCTGAATATTTATTAAAAGCTAATTGCGTCGCTGTAACCAAAACCCCCTTATATTATTATCGCATTAATCGCTTAGGAAATGTAGTTTCTGGAGGTCTTAATTCAAGGCATTTAGATTATCTTTATGCTACTGCGTTGATTTTTGATATTTTGAGAGAAAATGGCTCTGTTGATGTGGGCGTTGAGAGAGTGGTTGATGTGGGCATCAGAGTTGCTGCTTTGATGAATAAGACTAATAAACAAAAATGTTATATGGACGCGATAAGACAGCTTGCAAAAAAAGCAATGCCTTATAGAACTGAATTGATAAAAAATAATCGAAGTGTAAAACAATATTTTAAAAAATTTATTTTGACTCAGATGTCTTATGGAAATTGTTTGTTTGTTTATTGTTCTAAAATTGTGAATCGTATAAAGTGAGAAATGAATGATGGAGAAAGTAGTTAGGTTTTCTAAAAAATCAGTAAAATATACAATTGCTATTGTAAATTGGCTTATATATTCAATTATAGTTGGAGGAACTACTACACCAGTTAATGATACATTTAGTAATATCTGGTATTTTTTTAGTATACTTCTTTTTATATACATAATTTTCGTGTCCTATTATAGAAATGTGAACTATAAAATAATTTTTCTTTTTGCAATGGTAATGGGAGTTATAAGTATTGTTACTTATACAAGTAATTATTCACCATTGCTGGCATGGGGACTGATGATTTTTGCAGTTCGAAATATCGAGTGTGATTTTATTGTCTCTGTGTATTTTAAAACTTTTATTGTTTTGGGGATTTTAATTCCTTTAATGGCTGTAACTGGACTTATATCAAATACGGTCATGGATACTGTAGGTATAACTGGAAAAAGATATGCGTATGGTTTTACTCATCCTAATGTGCTTGGAGCTGTATTGTTAGTAATTGTAATTTGTTGGTGTTATTTGCACTGGAAATCAATTAAGCTATACCATATTGTCATTATTAATTTACTTAGTTATGGTATGATGCAGATTACTGATAGCTCATCTTCCTTTATATGTATTGCATTTATTTCTGTAATTGCATTGTTAGAAAGATGGTTTGATAAGAAGTCAAAATTAAACTTGTGGTATTTTGGAATTATAGTTTTATTAATTTTTTGTCCGGCTATTAGTTATTATTTTATGATTAAGTATACTCCTTCAAATCCGCTTATGCTGGCTATAGATTTATTTACCACGGGACGTTTACGGACAATGAATGCTTTTTTTGTAAAATATGGAGTCAAAATATTGGGTAATCCTATAATATTTGATACGGAAAGACGATCACTTTTATTATTTGCATTAGATAATAGCTATGGATATATTCTGATTAGATTTGGAATTATTGTATCACTGTTTTATTTTATGGGAATTTTTAAGGTAATTAAACGTGCAATACAGATTCGAGATACTAGGATTATTATTTGTGTTTTAACATTTTTAGTTTATGGCTTGTTTGAAAATTACTTTTTTAAGACACAGTTTAATTTTACATTACTATTTATTTTTGCAAATTATTATGGTAATTCCAATAAATTACATGTTAAAAAAGGGAGAGTAGTAAATCATGAAGATTGGAGTAATTACATTTCATGGTGCAGATAATTACGGATCTGTTCTGCAAGCTTATGCACTAACAGAATATTTAAATGACAAGGGATATGATGCGGAAATAATTGATTATTATTTTGATCATGATTATCGTCAATACAAACCCTTTAGAACCTATTTATATTCTCGGCAACCAAAGGCTTTTTTGTCTGATGTTTTTTCATATTCTGTACATTGTAAGCGCATTAAAAATTTTCAAAATTTCCGTAAAGAATTTTTGAAATTATCATCTGTGCGGATTGGGGCATCGGATGGCTGGCAAGAGATAGCATCATATTATGATTGTTTTATTTGTGGAAGTGATCAAATTTGGAATTTGAATTGTACAAATGGTGTTTGCGGACCATATTTTTTGGATTTTGTAAGTGGGAAGAGAAAAATAGCTTATGCACCAAGTATGGGAGATTATTTGCTGTTGGATAATGATAGGGAAAAAATGCGAAAGGCACTTGAGGAATTTTACGCTATTTCTGTGAGAGAAGCTTCGATGATACAGATGTTAGAACAGTTAAATTTGCCGATTTCAATTCAAACTGTAGTAGATCCAACACTCCTTTTGGAAAAGGAAGATTATATTCAAGGGCTAAAACTGGAGAAAATGGTATCAGCGGGAAAGTATATTTTTGTATATATACTTGGTGGTACGAAAGCTTATGGCAATATCGTAAATGAGGCTAAAAAGATAGCCAAACAGAATGGACTTCAAATTAAATATGTTTTTGATAATAATAATGCAATGATTAAAAATATAGGTTTTGATTGTAGCGGGTGCAATCCCAGAGAATTTGTTAGTATGATTTATAATGCAGAATATGTATTGACAAACTCGTTTCATGCAACTGTTTTTTCTATTATATTCAAAAAAAATTTTACATCATATGCAAGAGGAAAATCATCTGGAAGAATAACAGAATTATTGAGCTCTTTAGGACTAGAGGAACGATTTAACTTAGGGAGTAATGGATGTATTATTGCGATAAATGCATATGATAAAGTTTATCAGCTTTTAGCTAACATGAAAATAGAATCAATGATATATTTAGAGAATGCATTGAACGTAGAGGGGATTAATTCGAATGAATGAAAGAAGGAGACTGATTAAAAATACTGGAATTATTGCCATTGGAAATATTAGCACTAAATTGGTTTCCTTTTTTTTATTACCACTTTATACAGCTGTTTTATCTACAGCCGAATATGGTGCATATGATTACATAATAAGTATAGCAACTTTTTGTGTTCCGTTTGTTTCAGTATTAATGGATGAATCTATATTTCGATTCTTAATTGATTGTAAAACAGAACTTGATAAAAAGAAGATAATTTCTACAGCTGTAATGATTGTTGCTGTGGGAATGACCTTATTTACAGTACTTGGAATTCCTATTATGGAGGGATTGCATTATAGCTATACGGTTTATGCTATTATTTATATTTTATTAAATGTTATTTGTGGAATGTTAAGTGCTCTTTTAAGGGGGATTGGAAGAACTGATCAATTTGCTTTTTTTAATTTTCTGTTAGGTTCACTTCAAATTGTTTTAAATGTTGTCTTTATAGCTGTGTTGAAATTGGGGCTGCAGGGTATGTTGTTGGCCTCAATTTTAGCACAATTAATTGTTGCTACGATTTTTGTTTTGAAAATAAAGTTATGGAAATTTATTAATATTAAATGTGTAGAGATATCATTAGCTAAGGAAATGATAGTGTATTCATTTCCTTTAATTCCTAATAAAGTGTCCTGGACAATTATTAATCTTTCGGATCGTATTATTTTGATGAACATGATTGGAAGTGAAGCTACTGGTTTATATGCTGTATCGTATAAGTTTCCTAATTTGATGGATACTGTTTATGGTTTCTTTTACCAGTCTTGGAAAGAAAGCTCAGCTAGAGTACTTGGAGGTGAGTCGCAAGATGAATTTTATAATTCGGTGTACGAATATTTGAAAAATTTTCTATTTTCAATTGTTTTGGGAATGATAGCATTTATGCCAATCGTATTTAGAATATTAATTAACAAAAATTATTACAGTGCAATCTATTATGTGCCGATTCTTTTGCTGGCTACGTATTTCGCAAATATTTCAGGATTTTATGGTGGGATTTTTACAGCGTATAAGGATACAAAAATTATGGGGACAACAACTGTTGTAGCTGCTATAATAAATCTAGCTGTTAATATTATTATGATTAGAAGTTTGGGGATATATGCAGCTGCAATATCAACACTAGTTGCAAATTTTACAGTATATATTTATAGAAGAATTAAAGTTGGAAAATATATTAAATTAAAAGAGAATTGGAAAAATAGAATAGTTTCATTGATAATTTGTGTACTAATTATTATTTTATTTTATGTACAAAGTAAAACAAGTATTATAGTAGGATGTATAGTATCAATATGCTATGCTTTAATTGTTAACTTTAATGTGATTCGTTTTATATTAATAAAGAGTGAACTAAAGTCGAGAAAATGAAGGGACATTTTAATATGATTCAAGTTTATAACAATAAATCAGAATGTTGTGGATGTGGAATATGTGAAACAGTTTGTACACAAAATGCTATAGAAATGAAGATGGATGAAATTGGGGTTATATATCCTAAAATTAACCAAGAAAAGTGTATAGATTGTGGAGCGTGTAAAAAAATATGTGGTTATAATGCAGACAGTGCAAATATTATAAAAAAAAGTTATGCAGCCGTTAATACGAGTGATGTTTTTTTACAAAAATCCGCTTCTGGAGGAATATTTTCTGCGATAGCACGATCTTTTCTAAACGCGGGTGGAATTGTATGTGGAGTTGAAATGTCAATTGAGAATAACTGTGCTGAAGTAAAACATATTTTAATTAAGTCAGAAGTTGAATTAGAAAAATTACAAGGTTCAAAGTATGTTCAAAGCGATGTGAAGCAGTGCTTTAATGAAATGATTTCATATTTAAAAGAGGGGAAAAAAGTACTTTTTTCAGGGACACCGTGTCAGGTTGCAGCTATTAAAAGTTGTACTAGAGGAAGATTTGAAGATAATTTATTTACAATAGATATTATTTGTCATGGTGTTCCAAGTTTGAAGTTTTTTAATGATTATCTTCAAGCGGAAAAAAACAAAAAAGGGATAGATATTAAGAAATTTATATTTCGAGACAAACAATATGGATGGGGAACAAAGGGGAGTATTTTAGGAATAAAGGATGGAAAGATGATTGTTGAACCTATAAATTCCAGAACATCATCTTATTATAGTTTTTTTCTTGATGGAGAAATTTATCGTGATTGTTGTTATCAATGCCCTTTTGCACAAGAAAAAAGAGTCGGCGATTTAACCATTGGAGATTATTGGGGGGTAGAAAAATATAGTTCTGAAATTATGGAAGAAAATGGAGGAGATTTTTCAAAAAGAAAAGGTGTATCCTGTTTACTAGTAAATACAAATAGAGGAAATGAGATATTGGAAAAGTACGGGGAATTTATTAATAAGGTACCTGTAGACATTGAAAAAGTGAAAATTATTAATACCCAATTAAAACATCCAACTCAACATACGAATCTCAGAATTAAAATATTTCAAACATATAAAAAAATAGGATATAGTGGTGTTGATAAAATTTATAGGAAGCAATTGTATTTAAAAAAAGGAAAAAATGGATTAAAGAAAGTATTAAAATTTATTGGTTTGCATTGATATACCGGTCAATTGATTATTTCACATCAGGAGCGGTGGGGCTAAGCTTTGCTTAGCTCCACTGGTTTTTAATATATTAGGAAAGTTCTTGGATGTGGGTATATCTTACGTAAGTATTGTGGTTCAGTTGTCAAGACAAAAATCTAAGCTTTTTATAATGAACTGATATGCGTAACTGGGTAGGAGAGAAAATCCCTCCTTAGGCTGCATTGAATATTATGGTGCGGCAGAGCCGCCAGTCCGGTGTGGCGAGAGCCACCTGTCCGGACTAACGGAGCCACCCCAGTTTGTTTATTAAGTTACTTTGCCATTGCTGGATCCAGTCCATATACTTCTCTCATAGAGAGGTCTTTAGCTGGGTCAACACTTTTCAATATCGATTTTATAGGAATCATACGAAATACGATCCATGATGGCATCGGCAAGAGTACTTTCACCATCACAGATTTGCTGGTACCATTCACTTTCACGGAATTGAGAACAAAAGATTGTTGAAGATTTTTACGTCTTTTATGTATCAGTTCAAAAAGATTTCTAGCTTCAGCTTCGGTCAGTTTAAGAAGCAGCCACTCATCAAGGATCAGTACTATTGGCTTGGTATATTTCTTCAGGACATTCGAGAAAGTTCCATTGTCCATAGCAGCCTGTAAGTCCAATAATAGATCAGGAAGTCGTACATACCGTACTGAGTAATAGTGCTTGCATGCTTCCATGCCAAAGGCACAGGCCATATAAGTTTTACCACTTCCGGTTGCTCCAGTAATACGCACAACACATTGGTGTCAGGCACTATTAAATTTCAGACAAAGCATTATAAGTACAGTAAAGAAGTAGAAGAAGTGCTGGAATAGTCCTTAGATATTCCAAAACTTCTTCTATGTGCGGATTGACGCGGAAGATACGCTACTGGCTACACGTAGCAAGAACAGTAACACAACACCTGCGAATACCAGAGCATTAAAAAATTCAGCTTGCAATAATAGAATTCTCATGTTAATCTAATACCACGCAGTCATCATTCTGATGGACTGCAAAAAGATCTATGAACCAAATCGGTAATTATTCAATAAGCTCAGATTTCCGAGCAGATAATCCGATGACAACCAAAAAAATGAATATTGTTTGAAGATTATGTGATGGAGTAAGTTTCTTAAATATCTGATTTTAAGGGATAGTTACTTCCATGGAAAACTATCTTGTGTTAAGATAAATATAACTTTAGAATCCTCTGCTTCAGGCAATCATTCATTGCACAGAAGAGAGGAGAATTCTATGAAAGAAAACAAGAAAAGTGTATCAACCAGGCGAGCATCATCACATTGTAAAGCATCGAAAGCGAAACAGGAAGATTTTATCATGCTTCCAACGGTAGATTTCTGTTTCAAGGAATTGATGCAGAATGACAATATCCGTAAGAATATCATTGCAGCGTTATTAAATGTTCCGTCCAGCGAGGTGGAGAACACAGAACTTATGCCTACAATTCTCAGAAAAGAATCGAAAGATGATAAGTATGGGATTTTAGATGTCCGGGTGAAACTGAAAGATGGAGAACAGATCGATTTTGAGATGCAGGTAGAAGCATTTGATTGTTGGGCAAACCGTTCTGTTTATTATCTGAGTAAGATGTATACAAGTGAAATAAAAGAAGGCGAGGGATACGATTGCTTGAAGAAGTGTATCCATGTGAGCATTCTTGCATATGATCATTTTCTAGATGATAAAGAGTGTTATCGGAGAATTGCATTTTGTGATACGAAAACAGGAAAAGAGTATACAGACCTTATGGAGATGCATATCTTAGAATTGTCGAAACTTCCGCCGGAAGAGAAGAATGAGACAAGTTTGTTACAGTGGATGCGCTTTCTTGGAGGAAAAACAAGAAAGGATTTTGAAGAGATGGCAAAGAAGAATTCAGAATTGGAAGAAGCGTATGACGTATTGGATAAATTAAGTGCAGATGAAAAGAAAAGGTTAGAATACGAGACAAGACAAAGAGCAATCAGGGATTATAATATAGGGATGTTAACCGCAGAAAGAAGAGGGATTGAAGCCGGGCGAAAGATTGGAAGGCAAGAAGGAAGAGAAGAGGGAAGACAAGAAGGAAGGCAAGAAGGAAGAAAAGAAGGGGAAACTTTGGGAGTAAGCAGAATTAATCAATTAATTCTCGAATTATCAAAACATGGACGTACAGATGATATCGTGAAAGCAGCAGCTGACAAGGAGTATCAGGAAAAGTTGCTGAAGGAATTTGATTTATAACAGGCAGACAAAAGAGATTAAGGAAATGATCAAACATTCGCGACACACTGTCATAGTTTTCGTTTGCAGAATAAAAGCCACAGGTAGAGATTAGCACATGCCTTTTGCCTTCCATATCATATCTGGCTTCATGACTGCCGCTTCCATATCCATCCTGCCTTGTACTCATAAAAGGAAGACTCATAGGAAGTTGTCGATCGATCAAATTCTTTAAGATACCAGGAACATTAAAATAATACAGCGGAAAAGACCACAAAATAAGATCGGATTCCATCAGTTTTTCAATAACCGTTTGCATATCATCCTAACCATCTGTCTCAGATTTTTTAATCCAAATAAAGTATATCATCTCGAAAAAGGTAATTCAATTAGAACAAAAATAAACAGAATCAAAAGTAGTTGACATTTCGTATTACGAAAGTATAATAGTATAGGTGAGAGAAAGGAGATTACCTATGGCTAAGATGGGACGTCCGAAGTCAGACGTGATCAAAGATAAAATTGTGACAATCCGAATGTCTGCGGAGGAACATCAGAAACTTAGGGATTATTCTGAGAAGCATCAGCAGACGATAACGGAAACCCTTAAAGAAGGCGTTGACTTATTATATAAGACTCGTGATTAAGGTGCATTTTTTATGAAGAACATTACGAAATCAAGAGATTATAGTAATGAAAAGATAGAACGAAAAGGAGAAGTGCTATGGCATTAAAGAAAAAACCGGTAACAGGAATGAAAGATATTCTTCCTGCAGAGATGGAGATCAGAGATTATGTGATCGGTCTGATCAAAGAGACATATAGAAGCTTTGGATTCTCATCCATTGAGACTCCATGTGTAGAGCATATCGAGAACCTGTGCAGTAAGCAGGGGGGAGATAATGAGAAGCTGATCTTCAAGATCTTAAAGCGTGGAGAGAAGCTGAGACTTGCAGAGGCGAAGGAAGAAGCCGATCTTGTAGACGGAGGACTCCGCTATGACCTGACACTTCCACTGTCCAGATATTATGCAAATCATTCAAATGAACTTCCGGCACCGTTCAAAGCACTTCAGATGGGAAGTGTATGGCGTGCCGACCGTCCGCAGAGAGGACGTTACCGTCAGTTTATGCAGTGTGATATCGATATTCTTGGTGAGCCGTCTAACCTTGCTGAGATCGAGCTGATCCTTGCTACAACATCTCTGCTTGGAAAACTGGATTTCAATAACTTTACAATCCGTATCAATGACCGCCGTTTTCTGAAGGCAATGGCAGCTTACAGTGGATTTGAAGAGAAAGATTATGACAGCGTATTCATTACACTGGATAAGATGGACAAGATCGGTCTTGATGGTGTTGCAGCAGAGATGAAGGAAAATGGATATGCAGAGGAATCTGTTGAGAAATATCTTCAGCTCTTCAAGGAGATCACAGGAGACGTAGAAGGTGTTCGCGCATGTAAAGAGAAACTTCAGGGATTCCTTCCGGAAGATGCAGCAGATTCTCTTGAAATGATCATTACAAGTGTAGAGAGTGCGAAGGAAGCAGATTTCCGTATGCTGTTTGATCCGACACTGGTACGTGGAATGTCTTATTATACAGGAACTATTTTTGAGATTTCTATGGATGAGTTCGGCGGATCTGTAGGTGGTGGCGGACGCTACGACAAGATGATCGGTAAGTTTACAGGACAGGATACACCGGCAGTTGGATTCTCTATCGGATTTGAGCGTATTGTCATGCTTCTGATGGAGCGTGGATACAAAGTGCCGACAAGCAAAGAGAAGAAGGCATTCTTGATCGAGAAGAATATGCCGAAGGAAGGTATGCTCAAGGTTCTTGATCTTGCGAAGAAGGAGCGTGCAGCAGGCCGTCAGGTAATGATCATGAACATGAAGAAGAACAAGAAGTTCCAGAAGGAGCAGCTTGCAGAACAGGGATACACAGATATTACAGAGTGCTACAGAGATTCTGTTGATAACATATAGGAAAAAAGGAAAGGAAGTAAATAACCATGGCTGAATCAATGCAGGGGCTTAAGAGAACACACCGTTGTGGTGAACTTTCAGTAGCCAATGTTGGGGAAACTGTAACTATCATGGGATGGGTACAGAAGAACAGAAATAAAGGAGGACTTGTATTTACAGACGTAAGAGACCGTTCTGGAATTATACAGGTTGTATGTGAAGAAGGAACTACAGATGCAGCGATCATTGAGAAAGCAGCATCTTTACGTGCAGAGTATGTAGTTGCTGTTGTCGGAAAAGTTGAGAGACGTTCCGGCGCAGTGAATGATAAGATCACAACAGGTGAGATCGAGGTGATCCCTAGTGAACTTCGTGTACTTTCTGAGTCACAGACACCTCCGTTCCCAATTGAAGAAAACTCAAAGACAAAGGAAGACATCCGTCTGAAATATCGTTACCTTGACCTTAGAAGACCGGATCTGCAGAGAAATCTTCGTATGAAGAGTCAGGTTATGACACTGACACGTCAGTTCTTCTCAGATGAAGGATTCCTTGAAGTAGAGACTCCGATGCTTGGAAAGACAACTCCGGAAGGCGCGAGAGATTATCTTGTGCCAAGCCGTATTCATCCGGGATCTTTCTACGGACTTCCACAGTCTCCGCAGCTTTATAAACAGCTTCTGATGTGTTCAGGCGTAGACCGTTACATCCAGATTGCAAGATGTTTCCGTGATGAGGATCTTCGTGCGGACAGACAGCCGGAATTCACACAGATCGATATGGAGCTTTCTTTCGTTGACGTAGATGATGTTATCGAAGTAAATGAAAAGTATCTTAAGAAACTTTTTAAAGAAGTTCTTAATGTAGACGTACAGCTTCCAATCCAGAGAATGACATGGCAGGAAGCAATGAACCGTTATGGTTCTGACAAGCCGGATCTTCGTTTCGGAATGGAACTGAAAGATGTATCTGATGTAGTGAAAGACTGTGGATTTGCAGTATTTACAGGCGCGCTTGAGAATGGCGGAAGCGTTCGTGGTATCAATGCCAAAGGACAGGGAAGCATGCCGAGAAAGAAGATCGACAAGCTGACAGCATTTGTTAAAGATTACGGCGCTAAGGGACTGGCTTATGTTGCACTTCAGGAAGATGGAACAGTGAAGTCTTCATTTGCAAAATTCATGACAGACGAGCAGATGGATGCACTTGTAAAGGCAATGGATGGAGAGCCGGGAGATCTGCTTCTCTTTGCAGCTGACAAGAATAAAGTGGTATGGGATTCTCTTGGAGCACTCCGTGTTGAGCTTGCAAAACAGCTTGAACTTCTCGATAAGAATGAGTATCGTTTTGTATGGATCACAGAGTTCCCGCTGCTTGAGTGGAGCGAGGAGCAGAATCGTTTCGTTGCAATGCACCACCCATTTACAATGCCGATGGAAGAAGATATCCAGTATATCGAGTCTGATCCGGGAAGAGTTCGTGCGAAAGCATACGATATCGTTCTGAACGGAAATGAGATTGGTGGCGGTAGTGTCAGAATCTTCCAGGATGATATCCAGGAAATGATGTTCAAGGCACTTGGCTTTACAAAAGAGCAGGCTTACAGCCAGTTCGGATTCCTTCTGGATGCGTTTAAATACGGAGTTCCGCCGCACGCAGGACTTGCTTACGGTCTTGACCGTCTTGTTATGCTTATGGCAAAACAGGACAGCATCCGTGACGTAATCGCATTCCCGAAGATCAAGGATGCATCCTGTCTGATGACAGAAGCACCGACACCGGCTTCCGAGAAGCAGCTGGAAGAGCTTAGCCTTGCTGTGAAGGCACAGGAAGAAACAGTTGAAGAATAAATGGTGATATTTCAGCAGGAAAACAGTAAACAGAGTTTTCCTGCTGTTTTTCTACACGTTTTCGCAGTGATTTTTCTGACAATATCAAAAGAAATTTAAAATATAATAAAATTTCTCTTGACAAATAGAAAGTGAACGACTACAATAAGACACATCAAAAGCAAAAACCGATGAGAAAGAGAAGTAGGTTTTAGAAGAGATCACAGAGAGCAGCAGGTGGTGGGATTGCTGTATGGATTCTGATTCTGAATGGACTTTCGAGGGCGGCCTGAAATGAAAAGAGTAGGAACCGCCGGGAACCGAACCCGTTATCAATCAGGAGCGTATGTTAGTACGTGAGAAAGTGGACGAACGTCAATTTGAGTGGTACCGCGATAATAATGAATTTTATTACCGTCTCAAGCAATAAGCTTGAGGCGGTTTTTATATGTTAGGAAAGTTAATTTATAAAAAGAAATCCACAGCTTATTGACAAGAATCCCAAATCGGCTCCTTTGCTTTTGCAGATTTATTTAAAAAGAAAAAAGGAGACAACAATTATGAAAAAGAGAGTATTAGCAGTTATTTTAGGAGCAGTAATGACAATGAGCCTTGCAGCATGTGGATCATCTGATGCAGGAAAGACATCTTCCAACGACAGTGAGAAGAGCTACACAATCGGTATTTCACAGTTTGCGGAGCATGGTTCTCTTGATAATTGCCGTGAGGGATTTTTAGAAGGACTGAAAGAAGAAGGAATCGAGGAAGGTAAGAACCTGACAGTAGAAGTGAAGAATGCAGCAGCAGATCAGGGAACAGCAAAACAGATCAGTGATGGATTTGTTTCAGACAAAGTGGATCTTGTATGTGCAATCGCAACGCCAAGTGCACAGGCAGCTTACAATTCAGCAATGAACTCCGACATTCCGGTTGTATATACAGCAGTTACAGACCCGGTTGCAGCAAAGCTTGCGAAAGAGGATGGAACACCTGCAGGAAATGTAACAGGAACAAGTGATGAACTTCCGATCAAAGCACAGCTTGAGATGATCCGTGAGATGCTTCCGGATGCAAAGAATATCGGAATCCTTTACACGACAAGCGAAGCAAACTCTGTATCCGCTCTTGCAAAATATAAAGAGCTTGCCGGAGACTATGGATTCACGATCGTTGACAAAGGAATCGCACAGACAGCCGATATCTCTCTTGCAACAGATGAACTTCTGACAGAGGTTGACTGCCTGACAAATCTTACAGATAACACAGTAGTTGCTTCCCTTGCAACAATCCTTGATAAAGCAAACAAACAGAACATTCCGGTGTTCGGAAGTGAGATCGAGCAGGTAAAGATAGGATGTCTGGCAGCAGAAGGACTTGACTATGTAGCACTTGGAAAACAGACAGGTAAGATGGCAGCAGAGATTCTGAAAGGTGAGAAGAAAGCATCTGATATGAACTTTGAGACAATCACAGAACCAGGTTTCTATGTAAATGAAAAAGTTGCTGAAAACCTTGGAGTTACAGTTCCGCAGGATCTTGCAGATGAAGCGGTAGAGAGCTTTACAGAGATTACAAAATAGTATTGAAACAGAGAGGTTAACACATTATGGGGATTTATATTACGATTTTAGAACAGGGACTGATCTATGGAATCCTGGCGCTTGGGGTATACATCACTTATAAGATCCTGGATTTCCCGGATCTGACAGTAGATGGAAGCTTTCCACTTGGAGCCGCACTGACAGCGACGATGATCACAAGAGGCGTTCATCCAATCCTGACACTGCCGGCATCATTCCTGATCGGTGTGCTTGCCGGAGTCTGCACAGGTCTGATTCATGTAAAATTCAAGGTAAGAGATCTCTTATCCGGAATTATCATGATGACAGCACTGTGGACGATCAACTTAAGACTGGCAGGAACAGCAAATGTCCCAATCTTTGGAGATGACAGTATCTTTGATAATGCATCCGTAAATGGAATCTTCCATGATGGCCTTTCAAATTACAAAGTACTTGTGATCGTGCTTGTGATCGCAGTGATCAGTAAAGTATTATTAGACCTTTATATGAAGACAAAATCAGGTTTTCTGCTCCGCGCAGTAGGAGATAATGACGTATTGGTCACATCTCTTGCAAAAGATCAGGGCAATGTGAAAATCTTAGGACTTGCGATTGCAAACGGACTTGTTGCTCTTTCGGGAAGTATTTTCTGTCAGGAACAGCGCGTATTTGAAATTTCAAGTGGAACCGGTGCAATCGTAATCGGTTTGGCAAGTGTTATTATCGGAACAAGCTTATTTAAAAATGTATCCTTTATGAAAGCAACAACAGCAGTGCTGATCGGATCTGTGATCTATAAAGCCTGTGTCGCAGCAGCGTTGAAGTTCTTTGAACCACAGGACATGAAACTGATCACAGCGGTATTATTCCTTGTGATCCTGGTGATCGGTGGAGAACGCAGAAAGAAGGTGAAGAAGAATGCTCGAGCTTAGAAATATTGAAAAATATTACAATCCGGGGACCATCAATGAGATGTGCCTGTTTGACAAATTCAATCTGACCGTAGACAAAGGAGAATTCGTCTCTGTAGTCGGAAGTAATGGTTCGGGTAAGACTTCTATGCTGAACATCCTCTGTGGAAGTATTCCGGTAGACGGTGGACAGATCCTGATGAACGGAGAAGATATTACAACAAAGAAAGAATTCAAGAGAAATCAGAAGATTGGACGTGTTTATCAGAATCCGGCAATGGGAACATGCCCGACAATGACGATTCTTGAAAATATGTCTCTTGCAGACAATAAAGGAAAATTCTTTGGCCTCAGTTCCGGAATCAATAAGGCGCGTAAAGAATATTATCGTGAGATTTTAAGCCAGCTTGGACTTGGACTTGAGAATAAAATGGATGTGAAAGTAGGATCTCTTTCCGGCGGACAGCGTCAGGCAATCGCCCTTCTGATGTCTACGATGACGCCGATTGATTTCCTGATCCTTGATGAGCATACAGCGGCTCTGGATCCGAAAACAGCAGAGCTGATTATGAAATTGACAGGAAAGATCGTAAAAGAGAAAAAGCTTACAACGATCATGGTCACACATAATCTTCGCTATGCAGTGGAATACGGAAACCGCCTGCTGATGATGCATCAGGGTGGAGTTGTGATGGATCTCAAAGGAAAAGAAAAAGAAAAACTTCAGGTAGAAGATATCTTGAGCAAGTTTAATGAGATCAGTATAGAGTGTGGAAATTAAATACTCAAAAATACAAAGAAAGGATTGATAGCTGTCACTTAGACAACTGTCAATCCTTTTTAAAGCTTTTTATTCGTCCCATCCTTCGTAGAATCGGATATTTACGGAAATATTCCTTACAATCTCATCTTCAGCAAGTTCAATATCTTCCAGATCAGATACATGTGGGAAGATTGGATCCTCTTCTTCTAATTCAACAGTGATCCATGTTCTTGCAGCTTCATTTGCATTGTCGATCGCGTCGTCCAAAGTTTCTCCGGATGCCTCGCAGCATTCGAGATCCGGGAAATGTGCGTTATAGCCTCCATCTTCCTTCTTACGGAATACGGCTGGATATATAAATTTCATTTCATAATTCCTCCTGGTTTCTAAAACATAATCTGTTACTTAGTATAGTTGATAAAAAATAAAATGGCAAGAGGGGAACGTTTTAGATATGAAAAAAGCACTTAAATCTTTAAAGATCTAAGTGCTTCAGAGCGACAGACGGGGTTCGAACCCGCGACCCCAACCTTGGCAAGGTTGTACTCTACCAACTGAGCCACTGTCGCATAACTTATTGTTCCGACGAACAATAGATATGTTACTACAAGATTGTTAAAATGTCAACAGAAAAAATAAAAAAAATCAGAGAAAATGAAAAAAATTAAGTCTAAGACTTCCTAGTGAAAGAAAATCATGCTATACTGTGGTTACTGTGACTTAACACAACAGATGTGAAAAGAAGGATGTTGTAAATCTTTGTTCTATAATAAAAGAACAAATTACACAGAGATAAAAGATGAAAGAGGTGTCCATAATGAAAACAGTAAAGGTAGCAATTCTCGGACTTGGAACAGTAGGATCCGGTGTCTATAAACTGATTCAGAAGCGTGCAGATGTGATGGAGAAGACAATCGGCGCTCAGATGGAAGTGAAGAAGATCCTTGTTCGTAATATAAATAAGAAGAGAGAGGGCGTAGACGCTTCTCTTTTAACAGATAATTGGAACGATATTATTGAAGATGATGAGATTCAGATCGTAATTGAAGTTATGGGCGGTATAGAGCCGGCGAAGACGATGATCCTTGAGGCGCTCAGAGCCGGTAAGAACGTAGTTTCTGCGAATAAGGACCTGATTGCAGAGGAAGGACATGTACTTCTTGCAACAGCTGAAGAGAATCATGTGGATTTCCTGTTTGAGGCAGCAGTTGCCGGAGCAATTCCGATCATTCGTCCGATGAAGCAGTGCCTGGCAGTAAATGACATCTCTGAAGTTGTCGGTATCGTGAATGGTACTACAAACTACATCTTGACAAAGATGACAGAAGAAGGAATGGATTTCTCAGACGCACTTGAGAAAGCACAGGAGCTTGGATTTGCTGAGGCTGACCCGACATCGGATGTAGAAGGTCTTGATGCAGGACGTAAGGTGGCGATCATGGCTTCTATCGCGTTCCATTCCAGAGTAGTATTTCCTAACGTATTTACAGAAGGAATCACAAAGATCACAGCGAAAGATATCGAGTATGCGAAAGAATTTGACAGTGTGATCAAGCTGCTTGGCGTAGCACATAACACAGAGAGTGGAATTGAAGTAGGTGTTTACCCAATGATGATCCATAAGGAACACCCGCTTGCATCTGTAAGAGATTCCTTTAATGCAGTTTTTGTTCATGGAGATGCAGTAGATGATGCAATGTTCTATGGACGCGGTGCAGGAGAGTTCCCAACAGCCAGTGCAGTTATGGGAGATGTGATCGATGTTGCGAGAAATATGGCATATGGCTGCAATGGAAGAATCAGCTGTACATGTTATAAGAACCTTCCGGTAAAAGACATTGGGGATGTGAAGAATAAGTTCTTTATCCGTATGCAGGTGACAAATGAACCAGGTGTTCTTGCAGCAGTTGCAGAGGTATTTGGTAATCATAAGGTTAGTATCACAAGAGTTGTTCAGGAACATACACAGCCACATCAGGCGGAGCTTGTTATTGTAACTGAGAGTGTGAAAGAGAAATACATGAAGCAGGCGTTAGAGGAGCTTCTGGCACTGCCTAGCATTCTGGAAGTGAGCAGCATTATCCGCGAGTATTAATCAGAAGAAGTAGAAATCAGACAGAAGCTTACAGGTTTATCAGATGTGATGTTTCTATATGAAAGAAGAATCATTGGTCAAGAAGGAGAAAAATAGTTGAGTTACGCAGATAAAGTATTTATTGATATGTGCAGAGACATTATAGAGAATGGAACAAGCACAGAGGGTGAGAAGGTACGCCCAAGATGGGAGGACGGAACACCGGCATATACCATTAAGAAATTTGGAGTAGTCAACCGCTATGACTTGTCTAAGGAATTTCCGGCACTGACTCTTAGAAGAACCGGGATCAAGAGCTGTGTGGATGAGATGCTCTGGATCTGGCAGAAGAAGTCGAATAATATTAATGATCTGAACAGTCATATCTGGGACAGTTGGGCTGATGAGGATGGTTCGATCGGAAAAGCTTATGGTTATCAGATGCAGGTGAAGCATCAGTATAAAGAAGGCATGATGGATCAGGTAGACCGCGTGATTTATGATTTGAAGAATAATCCGTATAGCCGTCGTATTATGACAAATATTTACGTGCATCAGGATCTTCATGAGATGAATCTGTATCCATGTGCATATAGTATGACATTTAATGTGACAAAGGAAAAGGACAGTGACAAGCTTACACTAAATGGAATTCTTAACCAGCGTTCTCAGGATGTCCTTGCGGCAAATAACTGGAATGTGTGTCAGTATGCAGTATTGCTTCATATGTTGGCGCAGGTATGTGACATGAAGGTCGGAGAGTTTGTTCATGTGATCGCAGATGCACATATTTATGACCGACATGTTCCGATGATTGAGGAACTGATCTCAAGAGAACCGCTTCCGGCACCGAAGTTCTGGCTGAACCCGGAAGTGAAAGATTTCTATGATTTCACACCGGATGATGTGAAACTGGAAGGATATGAGACACATCCGCAGATTAAGAATATACCAATCGCTGTGTAAAGGAGAAGAAGTATGCAGGCAATCGTAGCAGCAGATAATAATTGGGGAATCGGTTACCAGAACAGACTACTGGTGAGCATTCCATCAGATATGAAGTTCTTTCGTCAGAAAACAACAGGAAATGTTGTAGTTATGGGACGAAAGACACTGGAAAGTTTCCCAAACGGACTTCCTTTGAAGAATAGAGTGAATATTGTTCTTACGAAGAATAAAAATTATCAGGTGAAAGATGCAGTGATCGTTCACTCAGAGGAAGAACTTTTAGAAGAATTGAAGAAGTATCCGAGTGAGAAGATTTATGTGATCGGTGGCGAGAGCATTTACAAGATGATGCTTCCATATTGTGATACTGTATATGTAACAAAGATAGACCGTGAATTCCAGGCAGACACTTATTTCCCGAATCTGGATCAGATGGAAGATTGGAAGATGACGGAAGAAGGAGAAGAACAGACTTGTTTTGATCTGGAATTTGCTTTTACAAAATATGAGCGCTGCTAAAACAGATGCTGTGAAAGTGTAAAAGCGTAAAAGTGAGAAGATGAATTTGAAGATGAAGAAGAGAAGAGTAAGAGACTTTCTGGTTGCAGGAAGTCTTATTCTTGGAATGATGCTGACCGGGTGTGGAATGTCCGGGCAGCAGACAGAGCAAAACGGGGGAAAAGAACAGAATAAAGTAGAAAATAAAAAGATTAGTGTTGTAGCGACAATCTTTCCGCAGTATGATTTTGTGCGTCAGATCGCGGGAGAGAATGTGGAACTTAAGATGCTTTTAAAACCGGGTGAGGAGACACATTCTTATGAGCCAACGCCACAGGATATTATTGCGATCCAGAATAGTGATCTGTTTATCTATGTGGGCGGCGAGAATGATGCCTGGGTAGAAGACATTCTTGAATCAATGCCGGACAACGGGAGAAAGACTCTGAAGCTGGTAGACTGTGTTGATACAGTGGAAGAGGAACATGTGGAAGGAATGAAAGAAGAGCGTGGTCATGATCATGACGAGGATGATGCGGAGCATGAAGAGCACGAAGTGGAGCATGAAGAGGATGAAGCAGATCATGAAGAGCATGGACAGGAAGAAACACATTCTGTACATGAAATTGATGAACATGTGTGGACATCTCCGTTAAATGCGGTGAAGATCGTCGAGCAGATCAAAGAAGAGCTCTGCGAGATTGATTCGGAAAATGCATCTGATTATGAAGAAAATGCAGAAGCTTATGTAGCACAATTGAAAGAATTGGATCAGGAATTTCAGGATGTGGTGGATCATTCAAAACGAAAGCTGATGATTTTCGGAGACAGATTTCCGTTCCGTTATTTTGCAGAAGCGTATGGTCTGGATTATTATGCAGCATTTTCAGGATGTGCTTCGGACACAGAGCCAAGCGCAGCTACAATGGCGTTTTTAATCAATAAAGTACAGGATGAGAATATTAAAACAGTATTAAAAATGGAACTTAGCAACGAAAATATTGCGAAAGCTATTGCAGAAGCAACAAATGCTGATGTAAAAGAATTTTATAGCTGTCATAATCTGACAGCAGAGCAGTTTGCAGATGGAGAGACATATCTGAGTCTTATGGAGAAAAATGTTGAAACATTAAGGGAGGTGTTGAACTGATGGCGTTGATCAAATGTGAAAATGTATCCATTGGATATGAAGGACAGATGGTCGTACATGACTTGAATTTTGAGATTAATCAGGGAGACTACCTCTGTATTGTCGGAGAAAATGGTTCCGGAAAAAGTACACTTGTAAAGAGTCTTTTGGGACTGAAGAATGTGGACAAAGGCAAGATTGTTTTTGATGATGGATTAAAACAGACAGAGATCGGATATCTTCCACAGCAGACAGATGTGAAGAAAGATTTTCCGGCCAGTGTTTATGAAGTGGTTCTTTCTGGCCGGTTGAACAGCAGAGGGATGAAACCGTTTTATACAGCAGAAGATAAGAAGCAGGCGTGGGAGAAGATGGACATGCTTGGAATCCGTGATCTCGCAAAACAATGTTTCCGAGATCTGTCCGGTGGACAAAGACAGCGTGTTCTGCTTGCAAGAGCATTGTGTGCGACAAAGAAACTCTTGCTTCTTGATGAACCGGTCACAGGATTGGATCCAATTGTGACAGCAGAATTCTATCAATTGATCAGTCGAATCAATAAGGAATCCGGGATTGCAGTTGTTATGGTTTCACATGATATCGAGAGTGCTGTAGAATATGCAAGTCATATCCTTCATTTGCAGGAAACAGTGCTGTATTTTGGAAAAGCAGATGGATACGAGAAGAGTCGTGCCGGCAAGACATTCTTAGGAGGTGAGACACATGTTTGATACAGTGATTGAGATGTTGTCTTATCCTTTTATGACAAGAGCGTTCCTTGTTGGATCACTGGTTGCATTATGTTCTGCATTACTGGGCGTCAGCCTTGTATTGAAACGGTATTCGATGATTGGGGATGGACTTTCTCATGTGGGATTTGGTGCCATGGCGATTGCGGCTGCGATGAATGCCGCTCCGCTTACAGTAGCAATCCCGGTTGTTATTGTAGCAGCGATTCTGCTTCTTCGAATCAGCGGGAATGCAAAGATCAAAGGAGATGCGGCAATTGCGCTGATTTCTACAACGTCACTAGCAGTTGGCGTGATGGTGATCTCATTGACAACAGGAATGAATACGGATGTATATAATTATATGTTTGGAAGCATTCTTGCGATGAGTGCGGAGGATGTGAAATTAAGTCTTGTACTTTCCGCTTTTGTACTCATCCTGTTTATTGTTTTTTATCACAAGATATTTGCGATTACATTTGATGAGACATTTGCCCGTGCAACAGGTGTAAAAGCAGGAGTTTACAATACGTTGATCGCTGTACTTACAGCGGTGACGATTGTGCTTGGAATGCGTATGATGGGAGCATTATTGATCTCGAGCCTGATCATTTTCCCGGCATTGACATCAATGAGAGTGTGCAGGACATTTAAAAGTGTCATAATAAACGCAGCAGTGATCTCTGTGGTGTGTCTGATTGCAGGAGTAACTCTTTCATATGTTGCGGCAACCCCGGCGGGAGCCAGCGTTGTTCTTGCCAATGTAATGATGGTTCTGTATACAGTAGTCGGAGCTGTGAAAAATCATATGCGATAGATTAAATAAGATCAAGAACTCGACGTTGACAAGATATTTTTTAACACTTATAATTAATTTACGCTTTACGCAAATACGAAGACAGGGAGTAGTACACAGCTTGTGGATGTACAGAGGCTTATCTCTGAATTCAGGTGATGACATGGATAGATCTGGCTGTTGACACAGGTACTGTGAACGGTAAATACTGGATATTCGCCCTGGGCATGAAGGTCATGCTTGGGGCTTTCTTTTTTGAAAAGGGAGGTATATAGATTGAAACAGATTTCAGGAAACAAATTACTTGTAAGAGCGCTGAAGGAAGAAGGCGTGGATACCATTTTCGGCTATCCGGGAGCATGTACGATTGATATCAGTGATGAATTGTACAAGCAGGATGATATTCGGATCATTCTGCCAAGACATGAGCAGGCACTGGTTCATGAGGCGGATGCTTATGCCAGAACAACGGGTAAGGTAGGTGTCTGTCTTGTTACAAGCGGACCGGGAGCTACAAACCTTGTAACAGGTCTTGCAACAGCGAATTATGACAGTGTACCTCTCGTATGTTTTACAGGTCAGGTAGCAAGACCATTGATCGGAAATGATGCATTCCAGGAGGTTGATATTGTAGGAATTACACGTAGTATTACTAAATACGGTGTTATTGTACGAAACAGAGAGGATCTTGGAAGAATCATTAAAGAAGCCTTTTATATCGCGAGAACAGGAAGACCGGGACCGGTACTGATCGATCTTCCAAAAGATGTGATGGCAGAACTTGGAAGTGCGGATTATCCGGATACAGTCAATATCCGTGGCTATAAGCCAAATACGAATGTGCATATGGGACAGTTAAAACGTGCGCTTAAGATGCTGAAAAAGGCAAAGAAGCCGTTATTCCTTGCCGGAGGCGGTGTGAATATTGCACGTGCGAATGAGGTGTTTACAGAAGTTGTAGAGAAGACAGAAGTTCCGGTTGTCACAACGATCATGGGACGCGGTGCGGTTCCGACAGATCACCCGCTTTATATAGGAAACCTTGGAATGCACGGAGCATATGCTTCGAACATGGCAGTCAGCGAATGCGATCTTTTATTCTCGATCGGAACACGTTTTAATGACCGTATTACAGGTAAGCTGCATGAATTTGCACCGAATGCACAGATCGTTCATATTGATATCGATACAGCATCTATTTCAAGAAATATTCATGTTGATGTGCCGATCGTTGCGGATGCGCTTGAGGCAGTTACAAAGATGAATGAATATGTAGAGCACTGCGAGACGAAGAAGTGGAGAAAACAGATCGCAGAGTGGAAGGAAGAACATCCTTTGACGATGAAGAACCGCGTGGATATGGGACCGCAGGATATTATTGAAGAGATCAACCGTCAGTTTGACAATGCAATCATTGCAACAGATGTAGGACAGCATCAGATGTTCACAACACAGTATATTGAGATTACAAAGAACAAGCAGCTGATCACTTCCGGTGGACTTGGAACGATGGGATATGGTTTCCCGGCTGCGATCGGAGCGAAGCTTGGTAATCCGGATAAAGACGTTATTGCAATCTCCGGAGACGGTGGTATGCAGATGAACATTCAGGAATTTGCTACAGCAGTATTGGAAGAACTTCCATTGATTCTCTGTGTATTTAACAATGAATATCTTGGTATGGTACGTCAGTGGCAGAAGCTGTTCTATGGAAAACGTTACAGTATGACGAACCTGAAATCAGGAGCACTTTTCCGCAGAACAAACGGGCAGGAGATGCCGGAGTACACACCGGATTTTGTGAAGCTTGCAGAGAGCTACGGAGCCAAAGGAATCCGTGTCATGAAGAAAGAAGATATCGCAGCTGCATTTGAAGAGGCAAAGAAGAATACAAAGACACCGACACTGATCGAGTTCGTTATCAATCCGGAAGAACTTGTATATCCGATGGTTCAGCCGGGCGGAACACTTGAAGATTTGATCATGGATTGTTAATCGATTAGAACAGAAAATATAGGTTAGCGAGGAAGAGATATGGATAATAATATGAAAAAGAGATGGATTTCTCTCTATGTAGAAAACCAGGTTGGTGTACTTTCGAAGATTTCCGGTTTATTTTCCGGGAAATGTTATAACCTGGACAGTCTGACAGTTGGAACAACAGAAGACCCGACTGTTTCCAGAATGACAATTGCAACAGTCAGCGATGATGAGACATTTGAGCAGATCAAGAAGCAGCTTAACCGTATGATTGAAGTAATTAAAGTAATTGATTTTACAGACGTATTTGTAAGAATGAAAGAGATCCTTTATGTAAAAGTCTTAAAATGTACACCGGAAGATAAGGTTGAGATCTTTCAGATCGCAGAGACATTTAAGGCGAAAGTGATCGATTACGGAAAAGACAGTCTTCTGGTTGAGTTTGTACAGACTGCGACAAAGAATGATGCAGTTGTGAAGTTGATGAAGGAAGAATTTAAGAGCATTGAAGTTGTCCGAGGCGGAAGCGTTGGAATCGAGTCGATCAGCATGATGGAAAGATAATTAATAAAAAGAAATAAAAAAGTATCAGAAGCTAATTTAAAAGTTTCTGATACTTTTTTATTTATATGTTTTTCTGATTTTGTATCCATTTGTGATTTGCTATTACAAACGGAATAATACTGTCGCAATATTAAAGTAAATCAGGATTGAGAAGGTATCCACCAGTGTTGTGATCAGTGGAGATGCCATGATCGCAGGGTCGAGATTTACTTTCTTGGCAAGAAGTGGGAGGGTACATCCAACCAGCTTTGCCATGATTACGGTTCCCATCAGGGAGCAGGCAATCACAACTGCAAGTCCTGGATTGTGATACTGTATAAAGATACGTACACCGTTGGCAACAGCAAGAAAAGCACCGACGATCAAAGAGATACGGAATTCTTTGAACATGACTTTGAAAAGATCTGTAAAACGGATCTCATCCAGTGCAATTCCACGGATGATCAGTGTTGCACTCTGGGAACCACAGTTTCCACCGGTATCCATCAGCATTGGGATGAAGGATACAAGAAGAGGGATGGCTGCGAATGCATTTTCATATCTTGTAATGATCGTTCCTGTGATGATGGAAGTGAACATCAAGATCAAAAGCCATGGGATACGGTTCTTTGCGTGCTGAAGAACGGATGTTTCAAAATATGTCTTCTCACTAGGGTTGATGGCAGCCATCTTTGTGATATCCTCTGTGGCCTCATCTACCATAACATCCATAGCATCGTCGAATGTAACAATACCAACCATGCGGCCGTCCTGGTCAATAACAGGGAGCGCAAGCAGGTCATACTTTGTGAACAGCTGTGCAACCTGTTCCTGATCAGAGTGTGTATACACGGAGATGATCTCTGTCTCCATCAGGTCTTTGATCGGAACATTGTCATCTGTTGTCATCAAATCTTTTGCACTTACGATACCGACCAGTTTTCTGCGTTCTGTGATATAGCAGGTGTAAATGGTTTCTTTATGGATTCCGGTCTTCTTGATATGTGCCATCGCCTGTCCGACAGTCATTTCCTCACGCAGGTCTACATATTCCGTTGTCATGATACTTCCGGCACTGTCTTCCGGATAGTTCAGCAACTGGTTGATCATACTACGGTCTGACGCGCTGACGGTAGCCAGAATTCGCTTTACAAGGTTTGCCGGGAGTTCTTCCAGCATATCGACCGTATCGTCCATATAGAGGTCGTCTAAGAGCTCTTTCAGCTCTTTCTCAGTAAACATTGTTACCAGATAAGTCTGCATGGAAGTGTCCATATTGGAAAATACTTCAGCAGCTTTATCTTTTGGAATGAGACGAAAAGCAAGAGCCAGTTCTTTATCACTTAAAGTTGAGAGAAGAGAGGCTATGTCCACTTCGTTCATTACATCGAGAATACTTCTGACAGCTTTGAATTCGCGCTGCGCCAGAAGCTTTATAAAAATATCTTTGTCCATGATAATTACCTCGCATTATTTTATTTTTGTCTATTGAGCCACATATGTGGTAACTACTGGCACCAGAGTCCATAACCTCACCTCCCTTGTTCGTATTTTTATGAGAAACAAAAAACTCCATCATTGCCTGAACAATGACGGAGTCGTATTGACTTCTTATAAAATGCATCGTTCAAGCTTTAGTATCACAGGGCATATCAATTGCATTAGGTTGTGCCTTCTCGACACAGCCTGCTGACCAACTAATCGTGTCTCCACGATCTCGCGGCAGCAATCTCCGGGTCCTATCGAATGCTTGAAGCATGTCAAATATCCCAATCCCTGTGGTAACCTCACCTACCGAAATGATGTAGTTGTGTTGTTTTTACCATAGATTATTGTATCCCACGCAGCGGGGCGTGTCAAGGAAAAATGCGATAAATCTGTGTAAATTGGTGTAAAAAGAAAGAAAAAAGTGGAAAAAGATGAAAAGACAAAAAGGATATCTGTCAGAGTAATCATTACTTCTGGCAGATATCCTTTTTATTTTCAATCCTTGCGGATCTGATATACAATTTTCCCATTCACTTTTTCCTCAGTGATCATTTTTTGCTTTACCATATAGGGAAGAATTGAATCAAGAAATTGTCTTGGATTAGTCACATTGATTTGTTCCTGCATAAATGGCTGTTTCGCCGTCAGATCTTTCACATATGGCTCAAGAGCTGTGCGGGTCATAGGACCATTTTTCTTCAATGTCTTTTTGACTTTGGAGATTCCTTTGGAACTGAGCATATTAGCAAGATCGCTTCCCTGTCTCATCGTACGCCACAATCCCCATCCGTAGACAATCATTGTAGCAACTGCAAAGAGCAGTACATAAGGAAGATATTTCAGAATCGTATGCATCATTTCCGTTTCTCTCCTTTCCAGTAGATCAGGTGATTATCATGAAGGATCTCAAGGTATTTGATCAGTCTTGTCAGCGGCTGTTCCATAGAAGGAAACTCTGCTTCAAGCTCTTTGGAGATTGCATGTACATCCTTTTTATCATCGATGGAGTTCCACACAAAAGTTCCAAGCTTGTCTAACTTGATTTCACTTACACGGGGACGACGGAAGAAGCGCTGAGCCAGCTTGTGATAAAATCCCTTCCATTCGATAAGGACGGTAATAATACCGTCCTCACCTGTTTCATATTCAATTTCCGGATTCTTCTCCGGGATAAAGTCAAGATAGTTTTTACTGTCTTTCTTTTTCATTGAATTATTTTTCCTTATCAGCTTTCATACATACAACGTACAGAAGTACGAGTAATGCAATGTAAAGCACCAGACTGCCAACCTGTGGTAAGTGGAATGGCAGAATGATCTTAGAATCAATCTTAACTACTGCAAATACAGCAAGAAGGATACCGATGATACCTTCTCCGGCGATCATACCGGATGTAAAGAGAAGACCTCTGTCTGTACGTGCTTTTTTCTCTGCCTCTGTACCTTTTTTCTTCTCAACGAAGATACGTACAACACCACCAGCCATGATACCAGCACTCAGAGAGAATGGAAGGTACATACCAACTGCGAATGGCATAACCGGCATCTTGAGGATCTCAACAACGATTGCAATAAATACACCGATCAGGATCATAGCCCATGGAAGTTCCTCATTCATGATACCTTCAACGAGCATCTTCATCATTGTAGCCTGAGCTGCCGGAATCTTTTCTGTTCCGTATCCCCAAGCCTCATTCAGAAGGTAAAGAACGAATCCGATTGCTGCTGAAGAAGCAACAACACCGATGATCTCACCAACCTGCTGTTTGGAAGGTGTAGCACCTACGATGAATCCTGTCTTTAAGTCCTGAGAAGCATCTCCTGCGATTGCTGCAACGATACAGATGATACCACCGATAGAGATGGCTCCAACCATACCTGTAAGTCCTGTAGTACCTGTTACTTTCAGGATTACTGTAGCAAAGAGAAGAGTAGCGATTGTCATACCTGATACCGGGTTGTTAGAAGATCCGATCAGTCCAACCATACGAGAAGATACAGTTGCAAAGAAGAATCCGAATACAACAATGATCAGGGCACCAACCAGGTTAACCGGGAAGATCGGAAGGATCCAGATCAGAACAGCGATCACAATGATAACTCCGATCAGTAATGGGAATGGAAGATCCTGCTCTGTACGAAGCTGATTGCTGGATCCGGCATTCTTTTTCATACTTCCAATGGCCTGCTTAAATGTTCTTACGATCAGAGGAAGGCTCTTGATCAGACTGATGATACCACCAGTTGCAACAGCTCCGGCTCCGATGTATTTGATGTAATTAGCCCAAAGAGCAGAAGGACCATCCACAAGTAATTCATTTACAGTAACTGAAGCAGGGAAGATTGTAGCATCTCCACCGAACAGTGCGATCATTGGCATCAGTACGAACCAGCTGAGTGTACCACCGGCGAACATGTAGCTGGAGATCTTCGGTCCACAGATATATCCTACACCACCAAGTGCCGGAAGAACCTGCATACCAATCTGTGCTCCGCTGTAGTTCTTGAATGCGTGTCCAATCTCACTTGGGAAGAGCTGCATTCCGTCTGCAAGGAATTTGTAAACGGCTGCGATACCAAGTCCTGCGAATACTGTACCAGCCTTAGATCCACCTTCTTCTCCGGCCAGAAGAACTTCTGCACAAGCAGTTCCTTCCGGGAAAGGAAGTGTTCCGTGCTCTTCAACGATAAGAGCCTGACGAAGTGGTACCATGAAGCATACTCCGAGTATTCCACCAAACAGGGCAATCAGAGCGATGGAAAGGATGCTTGGGAAAGCAATTTTTCCTTCTTCAGCCCAAAGGAATAATGCAGGAAGTGTGAAGATAGCTCCTGCAGCAACAGACTCTCCGGCAGAACCGATTGTCTGTACCATGTTGTTCTCGAGAATAGAATCCTTACGGAGAATCACACGAATGATTCCCATAGAAATTACGGCTGCCGGGATGGAAGCGGAAACTGTCATACCAACGAGAAGTCCGAGGTATGCGTTAGCAGCTCCAAATACGATTGCCAGAAGGATACCAATCAAGAGTGCTGTCACCGTAAACTCAGGAACGACTTTGTCCGCTGGAATATACGGCTTGAATTCTTTCTTGTTGTTGTCCATTTTTTCAATGTCCTTTCTTTTGTTTTCTATGCTATCCTGCTGTCCCCACAACAGATAGCGGCGCCTTTTGTTAATATAAAAAATTTTTTATTAACACAGCTTTATGATTATAGCATATTAAAGTGCTAAAAGGAAGAATAAAACGCAAAAATGTTATGGAAATATGTTGTAAATGTAAAACTTTTATAAAAAATGGTAGATTTTGGAACAAAAAAGAGAGGGGAATGAGAAAAGATTTCAAAATTCTTGATAAAAATAGGAGCTTTTAGAAAAATGATAAGAAATTGAGAAATACAATAGAATGTAGAAATGTTTGATGTCAAAAAAGAGAATTTGTGGTAAAATATAATGGATTATGTAGAAACAGAAAAGAACGGAGGTCAACAGTTGGAAGCTTATACAGGGTTTGCGGCGGTCTACGACATTTTCATGGATAATGTACCTTACGAAGAGTGGGGCGAATACATTCACAGTCTTTTAAAAGACCGTGGAATAGAGGATGGCATTCTTTTGGATCTGGGCTGTGGCACAGGAACAATGACAGAGAAGCTTGCGGATTATGGATATGACATGATCGGTGTGGATAATTCAGAAGATATGCTGGAGCTTGCGATGGAGAAGCGTATGGAGTCAGGAAAGGATATTCTTTATCTGCTCCAGGACATGCGTGAGTTCGAATTATATGGAACAGTAAGGGCAATTGTCAGTGTCTGTGATTCAGTCAACTATATTACAGAACCGGAGGAACTGGAAGAAGTATTCCGTCTGGTGAATAACTACCTGGATCCCAAGGGAGTCTTTTTGTTTGATTTTAATACCGCATATAAGTATAAAGAAGTTATGGGAGATACGGTGATTGCAGAAGACAGAGGGGAATGTAGTTTTATCTGGGATAATTTCTATTATGAAGAAGAACGGATCAATGAGTATGATCTGACTCTGTTCATTCAGGAAGACGCAAATGAAGATTTGTATCGGAGATATCAGGAGACACATTACCAGAGAGGGTATACCTTAGAAGAGATGAAAGAGCTGGTAGAATGTTCGGGGCTTGTTTTTGAGGCGGCATATGACGCAGTTACACACGAGGAACCGACAGAGAAGAGCGAGAGAATCTATATTGTTGCCAGAGAATCCGGGAAATGAATTGGATACAATTCTTGAATAGATAAGAAAGACGAGGAGAATAAGATATGAATGATTATATTGTAAGAGCAACAGCAGGAAATGCACAGATCCGTGCATTTGCGGCAGTGACAACAAACCTGGTTGAGGAGGCAAGAGAGCATCACGGAACAAGTCCGGTTGCGACAGCAGCGCTGGGAAGACTCCTTACAGGTGGAGTGATGATGGGAAGCATGATGAAGAATGATACAGACATGCTGACAATCCAGATTCAGTGTTCCGGTCAGATCGAAGGTCTGACTGTGACAGCGGACAGCAAGGGAAATGTAAAAGGATATGCATTTAATCCGGATGTGATGCTTCCGGCGAAGAATGGAAAGCTTGATGTCGGTGGAGCACTTGGACAGGGCGTCATGACAATCATCAAAGATATGGGACTCAAGGAGCCATATTCAGGCCAGACAATTCTGCAGACAGGAGAGATCGCAGAGGATCTTACTTATTATTTTGCAACGTCTGAACAGGTACCATCTTCTGTCGGACTTGGAGTTCTGATGAACAAAGATAATACAGTGAAATGCGCCGGTGGATTTATCGTTCAGGTAATGCCTTTTATCGAGGATGAAGTACTTAATAAGCTGGAGGCAAACATTCAGAAGATCCAGTCCGTAACATCCATGCTGGATAACGGACATACACCGGAGCAGATGCTTGAGCAGGTTCTTGAAGGACTTGATCTGGAAATTACAGATACAATGCCGGCACAGTTCTATTGCAACTGCTCTAAGAAGAGAATCGAGAAAGCAATCATCAGTATCGGAAAGAAAGATATTCAGGAAATGATCGATGAAGGCAAAGAGATTGAAGTGAAGTGTCATTTCTGTAATACAGCATATAAGTATACAGTAGATGAATTGAAAGAATTGTTAAAACAGGCTCGATAAGTATTGCCGGGGCTTTTGCCCTGACATCAAATATAGAAGATGGGGTGAAGATGAGATGAAAAATGGATTTGTGAAGGTTGCAGCAGCGACACCGGATATCCGCGTTGCGGATGTGGAATTCAATACACAGAATATCATCAATGCTATGGAAGAAGCACAGAAAAATGGCGCGAAGATTCTTGTGTTTCCGGAGCTTTGTGTGACAGGATACACCTGTAGTGATCTGTTCGACCACAGCGTACTTCTGAAAGCTTCCAGAAAAGCATTGCTTGAGATTGCAGAAAATACAAACGACAAAGATATGCTTGTATTTGTCGGAGCACCGCTTGAAGTGAATGGAAAGCTTTACAATGTAGCTGCGGCAATGAACCAGGGCGAGATCATCGGATTTACGACAAAGACGTTCCTGCCAAACTATGGTGAATTTTATGAGATGCGCCAGTTTACTCCGGGACCACAGACAGTGAGAGAGATTACATTTGAAGGAAAGAAGATTCCGTTCGGTCCGCAGATTCTCTTCCAGGCAGAAGGAATGGAAGAACTGGTGGTGGCAGCCGAGATCTGCGAGGATGTCTGGTCACCGGTTCCGCCGAGTATTCAGGCGGCACTTGAAGGTGCAACAGTGATCGTCAACTGTTCCGCAAGTGATGAGACGATCGGAAAAGACACTTACCGTCGTGCACTGATCTCCGGACAGTCTGCAAGATTGATTTCTGGATACATTTATGCAAATGCCGGAGAAGGGGAGTCAACTACGGATCTTGTTTTTGGCGGACACAATATCATTGCTGAAAACGGAACCGTTCTGAAAGAAAGCAGTAGATATGTAAATGAAATTATTTACTCAGAGCTGGATCTTCAGAGAATTACAGGCGAGAGAAGAAAGAATACAACATTCCAGCCATTGGATGAAGAGACTCTGGTACGTGTTCCATTTACCGTGGAAGAGACAAAGACATTTTTGACAAGAACATTTCCGAAGAAGCCGTTCGTTCCTTCTGATGAACAGACCCGCGCACAGCGCTGTGAGGAGATCCTGACGATCCAAGCAATGGGACTGAAGAAACGTCTGGCTCATACGAATGCAAGAACTGCTGTTGTCGGTATTTCCGGAGGTCTGGATTCTACACTTGCATTGCTTGTAACGGCACGCGCATTTGACATGCTTGGAAGAGATAAGAAGGATATCATTGCTGTGACAATGCCTTGCTTTGGTACAACAGACAGAACTTATCAGAATGCCTGTGAGATGTCGAAGAAAGTCGGAGCAACTTTGATTGAGGTTCCGATCGCAGATGCCGTGAATGTTCATTTCCGTGACATCGGACATGATCCGGAAGATCACAGTGTAACTTATGAAAACTGCCAGGCGAGAGAGCGTACACAGGTGCTGATGGATATCGCAAACAAGACTTGGGGAATGGTTATTGGAACAGGCGATCTGTCAGAGCTTGCGCTTGGATGGGCAACTTACAATGGAGATCATATGTCCATGTACGGAGTGAATGCTTCTGTACCGAAGACACTGGTTCGCCATCTTGTAAAATATGCTGCGGATGATACAAAAGACGAAGCTCTTAAGAATGTACTTTACGATGTACTTGATACACCGGTAAGTCCTGAGCTTCTACCGCCGAAGGACGGAGATATCGCGCAGAAGACAGAAGATCTTGTAGGACCTTACGAACTGCATGATTTCTTCCTGTATTTCATGCTTCGTTTTGGATATGAGCCGAGTAAGATCTTCCGTATTGCATGTATGACATTTGATGGTGAATATGACAAAGAGACCATTTTTAAATGGCTGGAAACGTTCTGTAGAAGATTTTTCTCTCAGCAGTTCAAGCGTTCCTGTCTGCCGGATGGACCGAAGGTTGGTACTGTGGCACTTTCTCCTAGAGGGGACTGGAGAATGCCAAGTGATGCCTGCGTGGCAGTATGGATGAAAGATCTTGAGGCTTGCAGAGTATAATCTGTGGTGAAAACCAGAGAAAAGGAGAACAAGATAAGAAAAATCATTGCAGGATGTGGAAAATCAGCATCCGGCATAAATTTGGGGAAAGAAAAGGAGAGGATAAGATGAAACTAATCAGAACAGAGGATGCGGTCGGCAGTGTGCTTTGCCACGACATTACTCAGATTATTCCGGGAGTTGTGAAGGATGCGGTTTTCCGTAAAGGACATGTAGTGGCAGAAGAGGACGTTCCGGTACTGCTTTCTGTAGGAAAAGAACACCTCTATGTATGGGAGAAGCAGGAAGGCATGCTTCATGAAAATGATGCGGCAGAGGTGCTGCGCCAGGTCTGCCAGGGAGAGCATATGAATGCATCTGAGGCGAAAGAAGGAAAGATCGAACTGACTGCACAGTGCGACGGCCTTCTGAAGATCAATCGCGAGAAATTGAATGAAGTAAATGCGCTCGGTCAGATCGTGCTTGCATCCAGACATGGCAATTTCCCGGTGAAAAAGGGAGATAAGATCGTAGGCATGCGTGTTGTTCCGCTAGTGATCGAGGAAGAGAAGATGAATCATGTGAAAGAGCTCTGTGGGGAAGAGCCGATTTTCACAATTCTCCCGTTCCATCAGATGAAAGTCGGAATCGTGACAACAGGAAGCGAAGTTTATCATGGAAGGATCACAGATAAATTTACTCCGGTCGTAAAAGCAAAATTAGAAGAGGCAGGCATGGAAGTACTTGGAAATGTACTCTGTGACGATGACTCTCAGATGGTAACAGATGCGATCAATGAATGGATCGCTAAGGGCGCGGAATTTGTAGTCTGTACAGGCGGGATGAGCGTCGATCCAGATGACAGAACACCGTTATCTATCAGAAATGCAACTGATGAGGTGATCACTTACGGTGCGCCGGTACTTCCGGGTGCAATGTTCATGCTGGCTTATAAAGGAGAGATTCCGGTTGCAGGTCTTCCGGGATGCGTAATGTATGCAAGAAGAACAATCTTTGATCTGGTGCTTCCGAGAATCGCAGCAGGCGAGAGATTAAGTGTAGAAGATTTCACAGTGCTTGGAGAAGGCGGACTTTGCTTGAACTGCGAAGTATGTACTTATCCGAATTGTGGATTTGGAAAATAATAAGATGAAGGAGAATTGGGGAATGAATTCATTTTATGTAAATCTTCAGGCTGAGCTTGCAGATGCAAAAGAAGAGCTTTGGGCACAGACTCGGATTGATGGTGCTGAAGCAGGAAAGAAAATTCTGTTAAAAGGTGAACCGAAGGATACAGACAGTGTTTTTGTAGATGAACAAGGTGAACGTATTTTCCAGGAGCGTATCAGCCGTCCGGCGAAGCTGGTGATCTGCGGGGCAGGGCATGTATCTATGCCAATCATTCGCATGGGAAAGATGCTTGGATTCCATGTTACGGTGGTAGAAGACCGTCCGAAATTTGCCGATGATGCGAGAAGAGCAGAGGCTGACCAGGTCTATTGCGAACCATTTGAAGATGGTCTTGCAAAGATCAAAGGAGATACAGATACATGGTTTGTTATTGTTACAAGAGGTCACAGATATGACACAGACTGTCTCAGAACAATCCTTGGAAAGCCAAGAGCTTATGTTGGAATGATGGGAAGTAAGAGAAGAACTGCAATCGTAAAAGACCAGCTGGAGGCAGAAGGCTTCGAGCGCGAAGTGCTTGAAGCAGTCCATACGCCGATTGGGTTGAAGATTGCTGCTGAGACACCGGAAGAGATCGCGGTGTCTATTATGGCAGAAATCATTCAGATTAAAAACAGCCGTGCAAAGAGCGGCGGATATTCCAGTGAACTTCTTGAAGAAATTCTGAAAGAAGATGAGTGTGGAAAAGTGCTTGCGACAATTATTTCCAGAAAAGGTTCTGCACCACGTGGCGTAGGAACAAAGATGCTTGTATGTGGAGATGGAAGGATCATCGATACAATCGGTGGAGGATGTGTGGAAAGTGAGATTATTCAGAAAGCACTCCTCATGATCCGTACGGAGCAGGAAGGATTCCAGGTATGCAAGGTAGATATGACAGCAGAGGCAGCAGAGGATGAAGGTATGGTCTGTGGCGGCGTTGTTGAAGTCATGCTCGAAAGGGTAAAATAAGCGCTTTGAAAAAGTTAAAATGATAGTAGTAATTGAGAGTGGAGAATAAGAAAGATGGATGATATCAAAATTTTAAAAGGAAATATTATCTATACAAAGACGAAAGATGAATTTGAGATATGCGAACACGGTTATCTTGTGTGTAAAGATGGAAAAGTAGAAGGAATCTATCAGACACTTCCATTCCGACTTGGAGGGGAACCAATTGAGGATCATGGAGATTGTCTGATCATTCCGGGAATGACAGATCTGCATATACATGCACCGCAGTATACATTCCGCGGTACAGGGATGGATCTGGAACTTCTGGAGTGGCTGGAGACGAATACATTTCCGGAGGAAGCAAAATACAAGGATGTATTATATGCGAATGAGGCGTATGCGAAGTTTGCCAAGAACTTGAAACATAGTTCAACAACAAGAGCATGCGTCTTTGGGACAATTCATAGAAGATCGACACTTGTTCTGATGGATCATCTGGAAAGAAGCGGTCTGGTCACGATGGTCGGAAAAGTGAATATGGACAGAAATTCACCGGATGAACTTCGTGAAGGTACACAAGAGTCTGCGGAAGAAACAGTTGAATGGATGAAGGATGTGCAGCATAAAAAGTATAAAAATACGCTGCCGATCCTGACACCTCGTTTTATTCCGAGCTGTACGGATGAGCTTCTAGATATGCTGAAGATGGTTCAGATGCGTTACCAGATTCCGGTGCAGTCACATTTATCAGAGAATTTATCAGAGATCGAATGGGTAAAAGAACTTTGTCCGTATGCAGAGTTTTATGGAGATGCATATGATCATTTTGGTCTGTTTGGAGCAGATGCACCGACGGTTATGGCGCATTGCTTATACAGTACGGAAGAAGAAATCCAGAGAATGAAAGAGAACGGTGTGTATGTAGCACATTGTCCGGAATCAAATGAGAATCTTTCTTCCGGAATTGCACCGGTAAAACGTTATCTGGAAGAAGGACTTTCTGTAGGACTTGGAAGTGATGTCGCAGGGGGATCGACAGAGAATCTTTTCCGGGCAATGGCACATGCAATTCAGATGTCAAAGATGCGCTGGAGACTTGTCGATCAGAAATATCCGGCATTGAAGTCAGAAGAAGCATTCTATATGGCAACTAAGGGTGGCGGATCCTTCTTCGGAAAAGTCGGAAGTTTTGAAGAAGGATATGAATTCGATGCTGTTGTATTAGATGACAGCAGACTTGAATCCTCCCGTCAGATGAGTGTGAAAGATCGTTTGGAAAGAATGATTTATCTTGCTGATGAGAGAGAAGTGAAAGCAAAATACGTCAGAGGAAATAAAATTATATAAAACACATGAAAAAACCTCAGGTTCGGGTGTTGCAGCACCGTTCTCTGAGGTTTTTTCATTTTCTATTTTAGGAGTTTTAAGTAATTGACTTATTCAATCGATTTTTCAATATTAAAGGTGGATTCTTGTTCCAGTCTCACCAAGAATTCCGTCTTTTGCTTTCTCAAGCAGTGTGATCAGTGACTGTCTTCCAGGTTTGGATTCAGCAAAGTCAAGCGCTGCCTGTACCTTAGGAAGCATAGAACCAGGAGCAAAATGTCCTTCTTCTACATACTGTTTCGCTTCTTCAACTGTCACATCATCAAGCCATTTCTCATCCGGCTTTCCGTAGTTCAGTGCAACTTTCTCTACAGCAGTCAGAATGATAAGGAAGTCTGCGTCGAGCTCTTTGGCAAGGAGAGCACTTGCAAAGTCCTTATCAATAACTGCACTTGCACCTTTCAGGTGGTTACCCTGGCGCATAACCGGGATTCCACCGCCGCCACAGGCAATTACAAGGTCACCGGAGTCAACCATTGTACGGATTGTACCGATCTCAACGATCTCCTGCGGTTTTGGAGAAGCTACAACACGACGGTATCCGCGTCCTGCATCTTCTTTCATGATATAATCATATTTCTCAGCCATAACATCAGCTTCTTCCTTAGAAAGGAATTTACCGATTGGCTTGGATGGTGTCTCGAAAGCCGGATCATCAGCATCCACGCGAACCTGAGTGATCATTGTAGCAACCGGAATATCATGGATTCCTCTGTTGAACAATTCTTCTCTCAGAGCATTCTGCAGGTCATATCCGATGTAAGCCTGGCTCATTGCAACACATACAGAAAGTGGTGTGTTTGGCTGTTTCTCATCCTCATGTGTCAATGCGATCATAGCGTTGTTGATCATACCAACCTGAGGACCATTGCCGTGTGCTACGACTACTTCGCAGCCTTCCTGAATCAGGTCTACGATCGCGCGTGCTGTAATCTTAACAGCAGCCATCTGCTCAGGAAGAGTATTGCCAAGGGCATTTCCGCCGAGGGCAATGACAATACGTTTTTTCTTTTCCATTTTAGGATCCTCCGTATTTACTGTAAAGGTATTGTACAGGTCTGAAAGATTCAGGCCTGTACAATAAGTTACTTAAGGTAACTGTGAAACTATTTTTGTCTGAGAAATTTAAACTTACTCAAAAATTCTGGACTTTCCTCTTTCTTCGAGCTTCTTCAGGATTTCCTGTGGGTTCTCGAATTTAGCAAGGAAGATCATAGCTGCGATGATGTATGGTTTGAAGCTGGCTTCTTTGTAAAGTGGATCTCTGTAACGATCGAATACGGAAGCGTCAACTTCACCTTCTTCACAGCTTACGCCTGAAATGTCAGCTGGCAGACAGTGCATGTAAAGAGCTTTTCCGTCTTTTGTTGTAGCCATGAGCTCTTCTGTACAAGCCCAGTCTTTGTGCTCTGCATTCTGAGCAAGAAGTTCTTTCTCAAGAGCTTTGATACCTTCTGTATCTCCGTTTCCGTAAAGCTCTGTACGTTTTTCCATAGCTGCAAATGGAGCCCAGCTCTTTGGATATACGATATCAGCATCTTTGAATGCTTCAGCCATGTTGTTTGTCTTCTTGAAGGATCCGCCTGATTTCTTAGCGTTCTCTTCAGCAACTTTCTCAACATCCTCGAATACTTCGTATCCTTCTGGATGAGCAAGAACAACGTCCATTCCGAAACGTGTCATCAGACCGATGATTCCCTGTGGAACAGAAAGTGGTTTTCCGTAAGATGGTGAGTAAGCCCATGTCATAGCAAGTTTTTTGCCTTTCAGGTTCTCAACTCCGCCGAACTCATGGATGATGTGAAGCATATCAGCCATAGCCTGTGTTGGGTGGTCAATGTCACACTGAAGGTTTACAAGTGTAGGTTTCTGCTCAAGAATTCCGTCCTTGTTTCCTTCTGTTACAGCGTCAACAACTTCGTGCATGTATTTGTTACCTTTTCCGATGTACATATCATCACGGATACCGATAACATCAGCCATGAAGGAGATCATGTTAGCTGTCTCACGAACTGTCTCACCGTGAGCAACCTGAGATTTTCCTTCGTCAAGATCCTGAACCTCAAGACCAAGAAGGTTACAAGCAGAAGCGAAAGAGAAACGTGTACGTGTGGAATTGTCACGGAACAGAGAAATTCCAAGTCCGCTCTCGAATACCTTTGTGGAAATGTTGTTCTCTCTCATGTAACGAAGAGCATCAGCTACTGTAAATACAGCCTCGATCTCGTCGTCTGTTTTCTCCCATGTAAGGAAGAAGTCACCATTGTACATCTCTTTGAAGTTGAGTGCGTTCAGTTTGTCAATATATCCCTGTAATTTTGCGTCCATCTTTAAAATCCTCCTGATTAAAATGAATTATTTGTTTTTAGGTTTATTAGCCAAGGCAGTTCCGGCCGGAAATTATCCGGTCAGAATGCCATAGGTTCAATGAATTGGTTGCGTGATCACACGCAAATGCGTTACCAAATACTGAATTACTCAGCGTAAGACAGTGGAAGTGCAGCGTATACTGCAGCACATGTTACGAGATCCTGTTTCCATGTCATCTCGTTTGGTGCGTGAGCCTGAGCCTCAGCTCCAGGTCCGAATCCGATACATGGGATTCCGTTTCTACCCATGATAGAAACACCGTTTGTAGAGAATGTCCACTTATCTGTCAGAGGACGAGCCTGACGCATCTCAAGTGTGTCAGCAGCACCGATTCTCTGATCTCCGTAAAGTCCTGTGTAAGCTTTCTCAAGAGCCTTAGTTACTTTGTGATCCTTCGGAATAGCCCATGTTGGGAAGTAGCACTCGATCTCGTATACACATCCTGTGTAGGACGGACGATCATAGTTGTACATAGAAACAACAACGTCATCACCGTATTTCTTAACGCTTGGCAGGTTACGGATCTCATCTAAGCAGCTCTCCCATGTCTCTCCGAATGTCATACGACGGTCAAGAGATACAGCACAGGAATCTGCTACTGCACAACGGCTTGGTGATGTGTAGAAGATCTGAGATGTTGTAACTGTTCCACGTCCAAGGAAACGAGCCTCTTCGTAGTCAGGGTTGAATTTCGGGTTAAGCATTTTAACAAGACCTTTGATCTCTGTCTCGTCAGCGTCATCGTTCTCGTTAAGAGCACGAACATCCTGAAGAATGTCAGCCATCTTGTAGATCGCGTTGTCTCCACGCTCTGGAGCAGAACCGTGACAGGAAACTCCCTTAACATCGATACGGATTTCCATACGTCCTCTCTGTCCACGGTAGATACCACCGTCTGTAGGCTCTGTAGAAACTACGAACTCCGGACGAATCTTGTCTTCGTTGATGATGTACTGCCAGCAAAGTCCGTCACAGTCTTCTTCCTGAACTGTACCAACAACCATTACTTTGTATCCTTCTGGAATGAGTCCGAGATCTTTCATGATCTTTGCTCCGTATACACCAGATACGATACCGCCACACTGGTCAGATACTCCACGTCCACCGATCTCTGTCTCTGTCTCGTATCCATCGTATGGATCGAATTTCCAGTTATCGATGTTACCGATACCTACTGTATCGATATGTGCGTCAAATGCGATGATCTTGTCGCCAGTTCCCATGAATCCCATAACATTTCCCTGTGGGTCGATGACAACTTCGTCAAATCCAACTTTCTTCATCTCAGCAGCGATTGTCTCTACGTGAGCTTTCTCATCACAGCTTTCTCCCGGATTTTTTACGATAGCACGAAGGAAAGCAGTCATGTCTTTCTCATAGCCTTTTGCATACTCTTTGATTTTGTTAAGATCCATTGTTCTTCTCCTTTTGAAATAAAATCTTGTTTTGGTGTTACAGTTTCTTCTTATTGTATTGCGAGAAATGATTATCTCTCATTTCCGTCCCAGACAATTGATTTGTATCTATCCGGATCAGTGTCTCCCTCTGTTGAGAAGAGAAGTACTCTTGAATTCTCATCCAGTCCGAGGTGCTCTCTGAGCGGTTTGTACTCATCCATTGTCATGATGCACGCAAGTGTTCCAAACGGTGCGGCTCCGGATTCTCCGGAAGTAACAGGCTGATCACCTTTGAAAGGTGCAGCAAGCATACGCATACCTTTGGCAGCAACCCAGTCAGGTGTTGCGATAAATGTATCAACGTGGTTTTTCAGGATATCCCATGAAATTGTGTTCGGCTCTCCACAGGCAAGACCAGCCATGATTGTAACCATGTCTCCGTCTACGATGCGGATAGCTCCGTCCTTAGCACATGCTCCTTTGTAAAGACATGCAGCAGGCGCAGCTTCAACAACAACAACTTTCGGTGGATTTTCCGGATAGCGGTTAGCGAAGAATCCCTGAACTGCTCCGGCAAGTGAACCAACACCAGCCTGAATAAATACATGTGTCGGACGCTCACATCCAGCTTCATGAAGCTGATCATCAGCCTCGTTAGCCATTGTTCCGTATCCCTGCATGATCCATGCCGGAATCTCTTCATATCCGTCCCAGGCTGTATCCTGAACCATTACGCCGTTCTCTGTCTTCTCTGCCATAGCGTTAGCCATACGAACACATTCGTCGTAGTTTTCCTCTTCGATTGTAGCTTTCGCTCCTTCTTTCAGGATGTTGTTCAGTCTTGTCTGAGTGGATCCCTTCGGCATAAGTACTACAGATTTCTGTCCAAGCTTGTTCGCTGCCCATGCAACACCACGTCCGTGGTTACCATCTGTTGCAGTGAAGAAAGTAGCCTGTCCGAATTCTTTACGCAGTTCGTCAGATGTAAGAACGTTGTAAGGAAGTTCTGAAACATCCTTTCCTGTCTGCTTTGCAATGTAGCGAGCCATTGCGAAAGATCCGCCGAGTACTTTAAATGCGTTCAGTCCGAAACGATAAGACTCATCTTTTACATAGACCTCTTTCAGTCCAAGGTATGCAGCCATGTGATCCAGTTTTACAAGTGGTGTAACACTGTACTGCGGGAAGCTCTCATGGAATGCGCGAGCTTTCGCTACATTCTCAAGTGACATTACCTGAAGCTGAGAGTCATCTGTTTTTGGCATTTCGTTTACTGCCCATTTGATAGTTTCCATTATAGTGACCTCCTTAAATTAATACGTGTCATTTGCCCATGTAACTGTAAAGTGTGAATTTCGATATCCCCAAATACGAAGAAACTTTATCGCCGGACTTTGTAATAAGGAAAGCACCGGCATGATCCAGATACTGGACAACAGCAACTTTGTCGTCTTTGTTCATCATTGCAACTGGCTTTCCGACCTTTGCAACGGCCTGCTCGATCAACAGATCCAGAAGTTCATTTACATTATGTGTGATCTGCCGTGGCGAATCACCTGTAAGATCCGGAAGATTGTCTTTCGTAGCGATCAAAGACTGAATTGCTGTACTCGCAGCTGTAAAAGCTGTGATGTCATAGTTTAATGAGAAGATGTAAGAGATTGATCCGTCATCGTCTCTTATATAGAAGGTACTCGATTTCAGGATCCGTCCATCTTCTGTTTTAGTAAGATAGGAAAGCTTATCATGAATCGTTGACGGATCCGACTGAAGTGTCTCAAGAACAATTCCTGAAGGACCATCTCCGGTCTGTCGGTTCGATACATGTCCGTTCTCGATGTACACGATTGATTTCTCCAGATCTTTTGTCTTCAAATCATGAATTGCAATCTCACAGGAACTTCCAAATTGAATTGCAAGTCCGTGTGCAAGCTGCTTAAGAAAATCTAAGGTATGACGCATATGTCCACCTGCCTTTCTACATGCTTTCTGTCTTCATAATCCCATAATATCATAAAAATCACGATAGTCAATACCTTTCCTAAAAATTTTTTAGGTAACAAAAAACTTTTTTAGATTTCTTGTTGCATTTAGACAATTTAGATGTTATTCTATGTGTATCAGAGACATTGATGTACGAAATGCACATAACAGGCAGATAGCATTTTAACATCAAAGTGTAGAAATTCATAAAAAGGAGAGGTTACAATTATGTTGATCTTAGGTAATGGTAGAGTTGTGACAAGAAACCCTGAATGTCCTTATATGGAAGAGGGCGCAGTAGCAATTGATGGTAAAGTAATCTGTAAGGTGGGACCAACAGACGAGTTGAAGAAGGCTTATCCAGATGCAGAGTTTATTGATGCAAAAGGCGGAGTGATTATGCCGGCATTCATTAATACTCATGAACATATCTATAGTTCTTTTGCAAGAGGACTTTCTATTAATGGATACAATCCAACAGGATTGCTCAGCATTCTTGAAGGAATGTGGTGGACACTGGATAGAAACCTGACACTGAATGATACTTATTTAAGTGCTATGGCTACTTATATTGATTCTATCAAGAACGGTGTAACAACAGTATTTGACCATCATGCAAGCTTTGGAGCTATCAAAGGTTCCTTATTTGAAATTGAGAGAGCAGCGAAGGAAACAGGAATTCGTTCCTGTCTCTGTTATGAAGTTTCCGACAGAGATGGAAAAGACAAGGCCAGAGAGTCTGTGATGGAGAATGCAGAATTTATTCGTCATGCACTGAAGGATGACAGCGGAATGATCGCCGGAATGATGGGTATGCATGCACAGTTCACAATCTCAGATGAGACAATGGAACTTGCAGCAGCAAACAAACCGGATGAAGTTGGTTATCATATTCATGTTGCAGAAGGAATTGAAGATCTGCATCACTGCCTGAAACATTATGGAAAGAGAATTGTTGACCGTCTGATGGACTTCAATATTCTTGGGGAGAAGACACTGCTTGGACATTGTATCTACATCAACCCACATGAGATGGATCTGATCAAAGATACAAACACAATGGTTGTTCATAATCCGGAATCCAATATGGGAAATGCCTGCGGATGCCCTCCGACAATGGAACTTGTACACAGAGGAATCCTTACAGGACTTGGAACAGATGGATATACACATGATATGATGGAATCCTTCAAAGTGGCAAATATTCTTCATAAACATCACCTTTGCGATCCAAATGCAGCATGGGGAGAAGTTCCGACAATGCTGTTTGAGAACAATGCAAAGATTGCAGGACGTTATTTCGACCAGAAGCTCGGAGTTCTTGAAGAAGGCGCAGCAGCAGATGTGATCATTGTTAATTACAATCCGCTGACACCAATGAATGAGAATAACATCAATGGTCACCTTGTGTTCGGAGTAACTGGACACGATGTTGTGACAACTGTTGCAAACGGTAAAGTATTGATGAAAGACAGAAGACTGACAGAGATTGATGAAGCGAAAGTTATGGCAGACTGCAGACAGGCAGCAGCCGAACTTGGAAAACGTATCAACAGTCGTTAGGCTTAGATTGACGGATACCGTTCATTAATGTTAACATATATAACAGATGTGGACAGTATCTTTGATCGCACATTTCGTCAAAACTAACCGGAAAGGACAATAAAATAATGAAAGAAAAGAAATCAGAAGCACCTCGCAGAGGAAACGAAGAACTGTTTAAGTGGAATGGTAATCCGACATTTGGTCAGATACTTCCGCTTGCTGCCCAGCATGTACTTGCAGCAGTTGTAGGATGTGTTACACCGGCAATTCTGGTTGCAAATGCAGCGAATAATGCAGGTGGAAATGTAAACATGGGTCTCTTGATCCAGATGTCACTTGTATTTGCAGCATTATCAACATTCCTTCAGCTGTATGGAAATAAGATCCATCTTGGATCCGGACTTCCGGTCATCATCGGTGTAAGTTTTGCTTATGTTCCGACAATGACAGCAATTGCAGCACAGGCTCAGGACGTTAACACGATTTTTGGCGCGATGATCGTAGGTGGTATTGTAGCAATTATCGTTGGACTTACTATTAAGCAGATCAGAAAGGTGTTCCCACCACTGGTAATCGGAACTGTTATCTTTGCAATCGGTCTGTCTCTTTATAAGACAGCCATTAACTACATGGCAGGAAACTCCGCGAACACATATGAAGTGATCGTAGAGCAGAGAGGTCAGACAGCAGCACTTGTTTATGGTTCCTGGCAGAACTGGCTTGTATCTCTTGTAACACTGGCAATTGTAATCGGTCTGAACCATTACGGAAAAGGACTTTTCAAACTTGCATCTATCCTGATCGGTCTGATCTGTGGATATGTACTTGCATTGTGCTTTGGAATGGTTGATTTTTCAGCACTTTCAAACGCAGGTTGGTTCCAGCTTCCACAACCGTTCGCTTTCGGTGTAAAATTCGATATCTCAGCGATTATTCCGCTGGCGATTTTGTTCCTTGTCAATTCCATTCAGGCAATGGGAGATTTCTCCGCTACAACAAGTGGTGGTATGGATCGTCTTCCTACTGACCAGGAGCTCAACGGTGGTATCATCGGTTATGGTATCAGTAATATCGTAAGTGCATGTTTCGGATGTCCTCCGACAGCAACTTACAGTCAGAACGTAGGTATTGTTGGTTCTACAAAAGTTGTAGCAAGAAAGGTATTTTCACTTTCAGCATTTATCCTTCTGATTGCAGGACTGATCCCGAAATTCTCAGCACTTCTGAGAACAATTCCTCAGTGTGTACTTGGTGGAGCAGTAGCATCTGTATTCGCAGGTATCGCAATGACAGGTATCAAGCTTCTTGTAAGTGAAGGTATGTCTACAAGAAATACAACAGTTGCAGGATTATCTATTGCAATCGGTATGGGTGTATCCTTAAGTAACGGATGCTTAAATCAGATGACATCAACAATTTACGATGGATTAGGAATGACAATGGGACTTGAGAACTTCCAGTCCATCATCAATAACACATTTGCATCATCACCGGTTGTACTGGCGACAATTTTTGCAGTTATTTTGAATCTGGTTCTTCCGAAAGATCCAAAGCCGGAGGCAAAATAAAAGGAAACAGATCTTTGAGAAAAGACAGGTTCTTGGGGAATGATCTGTCAGAGATTTCAAAGATTTAATCATTACGGAAGGACCTGCCGATGGCAGGTTTTCCGTGATAAAAGAAAAAAGAGAGGTAAAAAGTATGAGTGAAATTATGAGACCGATGTCATTTGAACAGCTTTTAAACTGGACATTGACAGAGTACAAAGAGAATGGAACAGTATTTGGAGAGCGTCATCCATATCATGCGGACAGCAAGTTCAACCGCACAATCTTCGGACGCGATCTTGAGACACCAATCGGACCGGCAGCAGGTCCAAACACTCAGCTGACACAGAATATTATCGCAGCTTACTACACAGGAAGCCGTTTCTTCGAACTGAAGACAGTTCAGGTAATGGACGGAGACGAGCTTGCAGCATGCATCAACAGACCATGTATCAAGGCTGATGACGAGTGCTACAACTGTGAGTGGTCTACAGAGCTGTTTGTTCCACAGGCAATGGAGGAGTACATCAAAGCATGGTTCCTTCTGAAAGTGATCTCAAAAGAATTCGGACTTGGAAGCATGGACGGATTCCAGTTCAACATCAGTGTTGGATATGATCTTGCCGGAATCAAATCAGAGAAGGTTGACACATTCCTGAACACAATGCAGCATGCACAGGATTCAGAGATTTTCAAGCACTGCAAGGCTTATCTTCTTGAGCATGTTGACCTGTTCGAGAAAGTGACAGCAGAAGATATCGAAAGCATTTCCGGTGATATCTGTAATTCTGTTACAATCTCTACACTTCACGGATGCCCTCCGGAAGAAATTGAGAAGATCGCAATGTATCTGATCACAGAAAAGGGATTCCATACATTTATCAAATGTAACCCGACACTTCTTGGATACGAGTATGCAAGAAAGACAATGGATGACATGGGATACGATTATATCGCATTCGGTGACTTCCACTTCAAAGACGACCTGCAGTACGAGGATGCTGTTCCGATGCTGAACAGACTGATCGCTGTCTGTCAGGAAAGAAACCTGGAGTTTGGTGTGAAGATCACTAACACATTCCCGGTTGATGTAAAACAGAACGAACTTCCAAGTGAAGAGATGTATATGTCAGGAAAATCTCTGTACCCACTTTCCATCTCCGTAGCAAATATGCTGGCAAGAGATTTTGGTGGAAAACTGAGAATCTCCTATTCAGGTGGTGCTGATTTCCATAACATCGAAGGAATCATCGATGCAGGAATCTGGCCGGTAACAATGGCTACAACAATCCTGAAACCAGGCGGATATGACAGACTTTGCCAGATTGCAGGACTTCTTGAGAAAGAAGGCGTTGTATTCACAGGTATCGACGCTGCCAAGACAGAGAAACTGGTTGAGGAAGCAAAGACAAGCCCATATCATGTAAAGGCTGTAAAACCGCTTCCGTCCAGAAAGATCAACAAACAGGTTCCGCTGATCGACTGCTTCATCGCTCCTTGTAAAGAAGGATGCCCGATCCACCAGGATATCACAACATATCTGCAGCTTGTAGAAGCTGGTAAATATGAAGAAGCTATGGATGTTATCACAGAGAAGAATCCACTTCCATTCATTACAGGAACAATCTGTGCACATGCTTGTATGGGCAAATGTACACGTAACTTCTATGAGTCACCGGTACATATCCGTGAGATGAAGCTTGAGGCAGCTCAGAACGGATACGAAGCACTGATGAACAAGCTGACAGCACCTGCAATCACAAAAGAAGGTAAGGCAGCAGTGATCGGTGGAGGACCGGCTGGTATGGCAGCTGCTTACTTCCTGCGCAGAGCCGGAATGGCAGTTACAGTATTTGAGAAGAACGACGCTCTCGGCGGTGTTGTTCGCCACGTGATCCCAGAATTCAGAATTCCGGGAACATCTATTGATAAAGATGCAGCACTTCTTGAGAAGATGGGCGTTGAAGTTCGTCTGAACACAGAAGTAAAAGATACAGCAGCACTGAAAGCAGAAGGATTTACAACAGTGATCCTTGCAGTAGGAGCTTCTGAGCCTGGAGTATTAAGACTTGAGCAGGGTGAAGCTAAGAATGCACTCGAGTTCCTGGCTGACTTCAAGGCAAATGACGGAAAACTTGATATCGGTAAGAACGTTGTAGTTATCGGTGGTGGTAACACAGCAATGGATACAGCAAGAGCAGCAAAACGTACAACAGGCGTTGAACATGTATATCTTGTATACAGAAGAACAAAACGCTATATGCCGGCAGACGAAGAAGAGCTGGTAATGGCAGTAGAGGACGGCGTAGAATTCATGGAACTCCTTTCTCCTGTTAAACTTGAGAATGGAAAACTGATCTGCGAAGTTATGGTTCTTGGCGATATGGATGCTTCTGGAAGAAGAGGCGTTGTTAAGACAGGAGAACTCAAAGAGATCCCGGCTGATACAGTGATCGCAGCTGTTGGTGAAAAAGTTCCGACTGCTCTTTACGAGGCAAATGGAATCAACGTAAATGACAGAGGACGTGCTCTTGTAAATGAAGAGACATTAGAGACAAACGTAGAGAACGTTTACGTTGTTGGTGACGGACTTGGCGGACCGGCTACAGTAGTAGAAGGTATCCGTGATGGTCTCAAAGCTGCTCAGGCAGTGATCGGAGAGACTCTTGTAAGAGATTTCGATGCAGAGACAGATGAAGCTGTTGTATACGAGAGAAAGGGCAACCTCGAAGACGTACGCGAAGACAGCACAGAGGCTAAGAGATGTCTTAACTGTGCAGGAATCTGTGAGAACTGTAAGGAAGTTTGCCCGAACAGAGCAAATGTAGCAATCAAGGTTCCTGGACTGGAGAAACATCAGATCATCCACGTAGATTACATGTGCAATGAGTGTGGTAACTGTAAGAGCTTCTGTCCATACGACAGTGCTCCGTACCTGGATAAATTCACATTATTCATGGACGAGAACGATATGGCAGACAGCAAGAATCAGGGATTCACAGTACTGGACAAAGATACAGTACACTGCAAGGTTCGTTTCTGTGGAGAAATCCTCGACTGGACACTTGGAGAAGAGACAAAGATTCCGGAAGCACTTCAGAAAGTAATGGAGACTGTTTGCAAGGACTACACATATCTGTTAAGATAATAGCAGAAGGTTTATGTGAGATTGCTCCGGTGGAAATTGAGTGAGACCAGAGTGATAATATGTGAGATAGATAGCTCACAGGCATTTGCCTGTGGGCTATCTTCTTTTCAAAAGACGCAGAAATATAGAAAGAAGGGATCTGTAAAATGATAAGCTATTTCAGAGATGACAGACTTTGTGAAGCAGACTCTTTCTTATCGGTAGTAAAGCCTGACTATACAGAATGTCCGATGATAGCTGCTGTCGGTGCGGGAGGAAAGACCTCTACATTGAGAAGGCTTGCAGAAGAGTATGCGCTGATGGGGAAAAAGGCAATTGTTCTTACAACAACTCATATGAGAGAAGAGACGACTCCGTGGAGTTGTGTGGCTGAAGAGGAAGAGTGGATTAGTAAAGGGAACGAGCTGCTTGAACGAGTGAAGGAATGCCTTGAACAATATGGACAGGCCTGGATTGGAACAAAGGCGAAAAAGGGAAAGATGAGCAGTGTTCCAGAGACGATTTTGAAAGAAATAGAAAAATGGAGAATCCCATTGTTGATTGAAGCAGACGGAGCAAGGATGCTGCCATTAAAAGTACCGGGAGAACAAGAACCTGTGATCCTGCCACAGACAACACATGTATTTTCTGTTTATGGAATGGACGCTTTGGATCAAAAGCTGGAAGAAATCTGCTTTCGAAGTGAAAAGGCGGGAGAGCTTCTTGGAAAACAGCCGGAAGATCAGGTGACAGAAGAGGACATAATAAAGCTTGCCTGTCATGAACAGGGCGGGCGAAAAGGCTGTCCAAAGCAGGCAGAGTATATTGTTGTACTGAATAAGGCAGACACAAAGGAGCGGCGAGACAGAGCGTGTAAGATTGCAAAGTGCTTGTATGAGAATGGAATCAAGAATATATTTGTGACATCTTATATGCTGTAATAAATATTATAGAAAAAGTGCAGAGATTATTCTTGAACATAAATAAATTAGAAAATAACGGAGAATCATAGAAGATTCTCAGGAAAATAGATGGGAAGTATTGAGATGAAGATATTGATTAAAGGTGCGGGAGATCTGGCAACAGGAATCGCATCCAGATTATATGGCGCAGGGCATCAGATTATGATGACAGATATTGCTGTGCCATTGACGGTCCGCAGACTGGTTGCATTTTCCAGAGCAGTTTATGAAGGCGAGGCAGTTGTAGAAGATATGACAGCACGCCTGGCAAAGAATCAGGAAGAAGCAGAGAAGATCATGGAACAGGGAGATATCCCTGTGATCGTTGATCCAAAGGCAGAATGTATACAGTGGTTTCAGCCGGATGTAATCGTGGATGCCATCCTTGCAAAGAGAAATCTCGGAACAAAGATCACAGATGCACCATTTGTGGTCGGAGTCGGACCTGGATTTACTGCCGGGGAAGACTGCAACTGTGTTGTAGAGACAAAGAGAGGACATACACTGGGTAATGTGATCTGGAACGGAAGTGCGATCCCGAATACCGGAGTTCCGGGAAATGTCGGAGGATATTCCATTGAGCGTCTGATCAAAGCATCCGCAGATGGAGTGATCGAACCGAAGGCTGTGATCGGCGATCTGGTACGAAAAGGACAGATCGTTGCAATTACAGGCGGAGAGCCGGTTTATGCGCTGATGGACGGTATCGTTCGCGGAATGCTTCAGCCAGGTGTTCAGGTGACGAAGGGACTGAAGATCGGAGATATTGATGCTCGTGCAAAGCAGGAGCATTGCCGGACAATCTCAGACAAAGCAAGGGCGATCGGCGGAGGTGTGCTCGATGCAGTCTGCAGTTATGAAAAGAGCAGAGGAAAATACGCATTGATCTTGCTGGCGGCAGGTCAGAGTGTTCGGTTCGGTTCAGATAAACTCAAAGCTGTTGTAGAAGGCGAAGCAATGTATGAAAGTGCGATCAGCCGGTTTGAAGCATTTCAGGGATTCAAGTCTTATGTAGTGACAGGAAAAGAAGAGATTACACTTTCAGCAGAGTCAGCCGGTTGCACGGTGGTATGCAACAAAGAACCGGAGAAGGGAATCTCTCTTTCTGTAAAGCTCGGTCTGACAAAGGCAATCGAGGATGCGGATGAAAATGGAACACCGCTTCGAGGAGTCCTGTTCAGTGTCTGCGATCAGCCAAGATTAAAAAAATCCACGATTCAGAGAATCATAAATACAGCATTTCATAATCCGGGAAAGATCGTTTGTGCAGGAGAAGGAACAAGAAATGGCAATCCGGTCTTGTGGGATAAGAGATTCTTTGATAAACTTTTGGAGTTAGATGGAGATATCGGTGGAAAGAAGATATTGAAAGAAAACTTAGATTCGCTGAAAATTGTGCCGGTACAGGCGGGAGAACTTCAGGATATTGATCGCAAAGAAGATCTCGGAACGGCATAATGATAGAATTGCTGGTTGCATATAGTGTGAACAGTAATAAAAATAGCACGGTGAGCTGAAAGGAGAATGCAAATGCGGGTAGGAGCAGTGATTGCGGCAGCAGGAAAATCTGGTGGATATAAGAGTTATGATAAGATGAAGTCGGTGGATGGAATCCAGGTTCTGCGTCAGATGATTTTAAATTTCAAGAGAGCAGGCGTGGATGAGATCGTGCTGATCACAGGATACCAGGCGGAGCAGGTGGAGAAGAAACTGGCGAAGCTTGGTGCAGTATTCCTTCGCAGTGAAGATTATGAGAAGGAAGAGATGATCACGTCAGCAGTTCGAGGGATGAACTACCTGAAACCGCGCTGTGAGAAATTCTTCTTCTGTCCGGCAGGAGTTTCTCTTTTCACAGAAGATACCGTACGTGTGTTGATGCAAAAAGCGAAAGAAAATGAAAACGATCATGAGAAAGTCTATGTACCTGTCTGGGAAGAACGAAAAGGACATCCGATCCTGATGGATCGCAGTATGATCGATCAGTTTGCTTCTTATGAAGGTGAAGGTGGACTTAAAGGCGCCATGGATGTGCTGAATGTAGAACGCATTTTCGTTCCGGTGGAAGACAACGGTGTAGCGATTTACTCCGGACAGGGAGAACCTTTCCGTGAGATTTTCAAAGAGAAGGAAAAGGAGAGAAGAATCCGTCCGAGAGTGAAGCTTCAGTTGGAGAAGAATGAGAACTTCTTCGGTCCGGGAATTGTATTTCTTCTGCGTCAGATCGATACACTTGGCTCGGTAAGAGACGCCTGTGCAAAGACAGGAATGTCTTACAGCAAGGGCTGGAGCCTGATCAGAAGTGCAGAGAAAGAACTCGGATATACCGTTGTAGAGCGAAGTCCGGGAGGCAAGCATGGCGGTGTAGCCAATGTAAGCGAAGCAGGGAAAGACATACTCAGAAAATATGAACTGCTGGAAAAAGATGTGGTGAAATATGCAGAGAAGAGATATAAGGATATATTTGAATCTTGATCTGTCTTTTACACGCAATATGTGAAAAGAAGAAAGCTAATATTAGCGAAAAAAGCGGTCACATGACATTATTAAAATACAGTCAATGAAAAAAAGTTGTGTAAATCACAACTTTTTTTAGAAAAGCGATTGTTAAAATAAAACAAATCGGTTATAATGATAACATCATTTAGAAAGAAAAGACAGGAACAATCTTATGAACAAGGTGCCTGTCAGGAGGAGGTAGGATGAAAAAGAGAATTTTAGCAGCAATGATGGCAGCCGCAATGGTGTTTTCTATGGCTGGATGTGGATCCAAAGCCGACGAAAAGACAGACGACACAGCAAAAACAGAAGCAACTGACAACAAAGTCAGTGATGAAGAAGAAACAGAGATCCAGGTATTTATTGCAGCCAGCTTGAAGAATGTAATGGATGAGCTCGCAACACAGTATAACGAAGAGCATCCGAACGTAAAGATCACATACAATGCAGACAGTTCAGGTACACTTCTGACACAGATTGAAGAAGGATATGAGTGTGATATCTTCTTCTCAGCAGCACAGAAGCAGATGGACCAGCTTGAGTCCGATGGTCTTGTAGTAGACGGAACAAGAGCGAATGTTGTAAACAACCAGGTAGTAGTTGTGACAAGAAAAGACAGCGGAACAAAGGTAACAGGACTTGATAACTTAAGCGAAGCAGAAAGCTTTGCACTTGCCGGTGGAAGCGTACCGGTAGGTAAGTATACAAGAACCGCACTTATGAATATGGGTGTTCTTCCGAAGGTGGATGATCCTTCAGCAATCACAACAGAAGAAGTATCAGAAGCACTTGGCGGACTTGAGATCAGCGAGCAGGACAACGTAAGCAAGGTTCTTTCCGCAGTAGTGGAAGGATCTTGTGAAGTTGGAACAACTTATTACTCTGATACATATGGATTCGAGGACGAACTCGATATTCTTCAGACAGTAGGGTATGATCTGACAGGAAATGTAATCTATCCGATCGCACGTGTAGTAAATGATGAGGCTGATGATGTACAGAACGCAGCAGCAGATGATTTCATCAAGTTTGTTCTGTCAGACAATGCAAAGAAAGTATTTGAGTCTTATTACTTCGATACAAATGTAGAATAAAGATAGTGTGATAATAACGGATGTGTTACTATAGAAGCAGAGGGTTACTGTTCACTCCCGTGTCAATCACTTTGCTGATTGACACGGAGGATGCGTTGCTGGTCGCACATCGTGTGAACAGTAACAGCAGAGGCTGCCAGAAATGAAAAGTTTCGGACAGTCTTTTTCTTATAGTTGTAAAGGAGAGTGAATGATAGAATGGATGAAATGATGGAAATCCTGAAGAATCTGGATTGGAGCCCATTATTTATTTCAATAAAAACAGGAATCGTAGCTACGATATTTTCCTTTTTTCTGGGAATCTATGCGGCACGTAAGGTTGTGAAGACAACTCCGGGGAAAAAGGCTATTATAGATGGAATACTGACCTTGCCAATGGTACTTCCGCCGACAGTGGCCGGCTTCTTTCTGTTATTGATCTTCAGCAGGAGAAGACCGTTTGGAATCTTTTTATTTGAAAATTTTGGAATTAAAGTTGTGCAGACATGGCTTGGATGTATCATTGCTGCCACAGTAATTTCATTTCCGCTGATGTACAGAAATGCCCGTGCAGCTATGGAACAGATCGATGTGAATCTGATCTATGCAGGAAGGACACTCGGCATGTCAGATACAGAAATCTTCTGGAAAGTAGTGATCCCGACAGCAGGACCTGGAATCGCATCCGGAACGATTCTTACATTTGCCAGAGCACTCGGAGAATATGGAGCGACATCTATGCTTGCCGGAAATATTCCGGGAAAGACAGGAACAATCTCGCAGAAGATTGCAATGGTCATTCAGGACGGAGACTATATGACAGCGGGCGTGTGGGTTGCGATTGTCATGGTGATCGCATTCCTGGTGATCTTCCTGATGAATCTGATCTCGGGCAAGAAAATGAAGAATGTCAAGAGGTGGTAAGAGATGGCGATAGAAGTAAAGATTCAGAGAAAACTGAATACATTTGAGCTGAACATAGATTTTAAAAGTGATTCTAAACGAATCGGAATCCTCGGCGCATCCGGATGTGGAAAGAGCATGACACTAAAGAGTATTGCAGGAATCGAGCCGCCGGAGAGCGGATTGATAAAAATTGAAGGAAAGACAGTTTACGATAGCGAAAATAAAGTGAATTTAAAACCACAGAAGCGTAACATTGGCTATCTGTTTCAGAATTATGCACTTTTCCCTACAATGACGGTGGAAAAGAATATTGCCGTCGGATTAAAAGGGAAAAAGCAGGAGAATGCAAAACGTGTGCGTGAGATGATTGAGAAATTTCAGCTGACAGGACTGGAAAAACGATTCCCGGCAGAGCTTTCCGGAGGCCAGCAGCAGAGGGTAGCCCTTGCGAGAATCATGGCTTACAAACCGGATGTGATTCTCTTGGACGAACCATTTTCAGCACTTGATATGTATCTGAAGGACCGTCTACAGCAGGAATTACTGGAGCTTCTCGAAGATTATGAGGGTACTGTGATCATGGTGTCTCACAGCAGAGATGAAGTGTACCGGTTCAGTGAAGAACTGCTGATCATCGACCAGGGGCAGATTGTGGCAGCAGGCAAGACGAAAGAATTGTTCCAGAATCCACAGAGAAAAGAAGCGGCGCGTCTGACCGGATGCAAGAATTTCACAAGAGCAGTTTATGTAGATGAACATACAGCAGAGCTGACAGACTGGGGGATTACGTTGTGTACAGAGCAAAGAAATATCCCAGAAAATATCAACTATATCGGTTATCGTGCGCATGATTTTGTCCCGATTTGGGGAGAAGGTGGAAAGAATCAGATTCCATTTAGATTGGAGAGTAAAGCAGTGCTTCCGTTCGAAGATAACTATTATCTGAAGCCTGCAAATGAAGAGGCAGATCCGCCTGTGATCTCCTGGTTTGTGCAGAGAGAGAATCAGGAGAAGATCCGGGAAAAAGGAATGCCGGATGCGCTGGAGCTGGTGGAGGAAGAAGTGCTGTTCCTGGAATAGTATCTTCCCATATAGATGATTTTTGAGTGAACCATTACGTTTTGAAAGAAATGTAAAAACTCCTTTTCAGGATATTTACATCAGGGAAAAACTAGTATATAATAAGCACGTTTTTTCGAAAAAAGGAGGACATCATGAAATCAGTACAGAATGATATGACTGTTGGAAGCCCAATGAAGATGATCTTAAGTTTTACATTTCCCATCTTTCTTGGAAATGTTTTCCAGCAGTTTTATAATATGGCGGATGCTGTGATCGTAGGTAAGTTCGTTGGAACGAAAGCACTTGCCGCGGTTGGAAGTACAGGAACAATTATGTTTCTAATCTATGGATTTGTGGTTGGAATGACAGCTGGATTTACTGTTCTCACAGCACAGAAGTTTGGTGCGGGAGATATGCAGGGGATGCGGCGCACCGTTGCAGGGGCAGGAATCCTTTCGTTGTTGATCGGACTGTTTCTTACGGTTACCTTTATGTTATTTATGAAACCACTTTTGCATCTGATGAATACTCCGTCAGATATCTTTGCAGATGCATATAAGTATATTATGATCGTCAGCGGAGGAATCCTGGCGCAGATGCTTTATAACTTGTTATCCAGTATTTTAAGAGCACTGGGGAACAGTAAGATTCCATTATACTTTCTGATTATCAGTGCGTTGCTGAATATCGTGTTGGATCTGTTTTTAATCATTGTGTTTCAGATGGGCGCACCGGGTGCGGCAATCGCGACGGTAGTAGCACAGGGCATATCAGGTGTACTCTGTCTCATTTACATTATGTGGAAGATTCCGCTTCTTCACCTGAAAAAGGAAGACTGGCATGTTGGCGGACAGATTTATGCGATCCAGTTAAAGATCGGACTTCCGATGGCATTGCAATATTCTATCACGGCAATTGGAACTATGATGGTTCAGTCTGCCCTGAATATTTTGGGATCTACGCTTGTGGCGGCATTTACTGCGGCAAGTAAGATTGAGCAGGTTGTGACACAGGCATATGTAGCGATGGGAACAACAATGGCAACTTACGGAGCCCAGAATATCGGAGCCGGAAATGTACCGAGAATCCGTCAAGGTTTCAAGGCGTGTACAATTCTTGGTATCGGTTACTCTCTTGTAGCAGCAACATTTATCATGACAGTAGGAAAATACATGACCTATCTGTTTGTCTCAGAGGATGTGGATATTATCATGAGTTCTGTGGATATCTATCTGAAATGTATCGGACTTTTCTTTATTCCGCTTGCAATTGTGAATATCTACAGAAATGGAATTCAGGGACTCGGTTACGGCCTGCTGCCGATGATGGCCGGTGTTGCTGAACTGATCGGAAGAGGTGTGGTAGCATTGATCGCAGCGAAGGAAAGAAGTTACCTTGGAGTATGTCTGGCAAGCCCGGCAGCATGGGTGCTGGCAGGAGGTCTCCTGATCGCGATGTATTATTATATTATGAATGTTCATATGAAGAAGATGTTTGGGGATTATAATCAGAAGGTCTGATTATTTACAATGTGCATTGCATCGCGACTCGCATTCAACCATTTGGATTTCTCAGTTTCAAAGCGTTCGAAAAGCCAGGCAATGGCTTCATCCATTCCTTCATCGGAGAGCGGAAATGTCTTCTGTTCTTTCTCTTCTTCCGGTGTATCTTCAAAGCACCACGGTTCTGGATAAATGAATACGGTGAAGGTTGTGCTGCTTTTTCCGTCATCTCCGCGAAAGAAATAGCGCATTCCGTGATGCGTACCTGAAAATGGTTCTTTCTTAAGTCCCCCGTAAGGAATCAGTTTTTTATCAATCATAGTAATACAATGTCCTTTCGAAAAAAGTAATTTGTTTTGTTATTGCGTTTTTGAAAAAAGGAAGCCAGAAGTCTGGCTTCCTTTTTATTATAGTGGAATGCGTTTTCTTCTGCAAGAAATGATTTATTCCATAGCTTTTTTGGCAAATTCAGTTGTGACAAGTTTTTCATAAGGAGCGCGTGAATCCAGTTCTCCGGCACTTTCCAGAATATCCTGAAGCAGCTCGAAACTCTCTTTTTCAAATATAAGATCTGCTTTCCAGGTGTCCTGTGTATAATAACGGTTTACAATCGCTGTGATGGTTTTAAGATCTGTTTCAGGAAATTGTGGGGCAATCACGGAAGCAATCTCCTGTGGAGTGTGAATCTGAACAAAGTCCATACCTTTTTGAAGAGCATTTGTAAAGGATTGGATAATCTCAGGATGTTTGTCGAGATAGCTCTTCTTTGCGCTGTAGGCAGTGTAAGGAACATAGCCGCTGTCAGTACCAAGTGAGGCTACAACATATCCTTTTCCTTCCATTTCCAAAGCGGTTGCACTTGGCTCGAATTCAACAGTAAAGTCTCCACTTCCCTCTGAAAAGGCGGCAGCAGTGGAACCAAAATCAATTCCCTGGTTGATGTTGAGGTCTGTTTGTGGATCAATTCCATTTTTCTTTAAAATATATTCAAATACCATTTCCGGCATACCACCTTTTCTACCACCAAGAACATCTTTCCCCTTTAAATCAGTCCACTTAAAATCTTTCATCTCTTCTCTGGCAACAAGAAAATTGCCGGCGCGCTGAGTCAGTTGGGCAAAGTTGACGACAGAATCGTTAGCACCTTCGTTATATGTGTAGATGGATGCTTCTGATCCCATGAATCCAATATCAGCTTCACCGGAGATGACAGCAGTCATTGTCTTGTCGGCTCCAAAACCAGTTACGAGAGTGAGTTCAATTCCCTCATCTTCAAAATATCCATTTTCAATGGCAACATACATAGGGGCATAGAAGATAGAATGTGCTACCTCGTTCAATGTCACAGAGACAGGAGCAGAACTGGTATCTGATTTGGTTGTGTTGGAGCCGGTTTCTGTTGTGTCGATTTTGGAATTTGCATCATTATCTTTGGAAGAATCAGAACCGCAGGCTGATAACAGTCCAACAGTCAGAGCAGAAGCGAGTATTACGGAAATCAATTTCTTTTTCATAAATCCTCCAGAGTGATATAAGATTCTCGTTTAAAATATGCAAGAAAAGAGAATATGTGTCAAATTCTACTCCAAAGGGGTGTTCATTTTGGAAAATATCCTTTATGCTTAGTGTAAACAGAAAGTAGGTGAAATGTATGGATCTTGTTAAAATTGGAAAATATATTGCAGGGAAACGGAAAGCCCTGGGAATGACGCAGAAACAGCTTGCAGAAAAATTAAATATGAGTGACAAATCAGTATCAAAATGGGAACGAGGAGTTTCCCATAGTTAAAGATACCACACCAAATATGATGAACCCACGCTTATACACTACCAGCTATAATAAACCGCAAGGACAGCAATTTGATGATACTGCTGTCCTTTCTTTTATAAAATTGCAGTACACATAAAAAAGCTGTAAAATGATAAATATATTTGTCCTTGTAACAATTCTCGGACATTTGCCTGTTATACTATCTGCA
>OHZY01000003.1_pt1 | contig 236466 bp, 209 predicted proteins | sample 1580621 | NCBI WGS metagenome assembly OHZY01 (sample SAMEA3882535, study PRJEB24775) | human gut metagenome | biome: human-associated habitat; feature: intestine environment; material: feces | place: Netherlands | collected 2009/2010 | reverse complement strand
AAACTATGGAGTCTTTAGTCGGTTTAATAAAATTTTAGATAGAAAATAAATCATTATAAAAAGATCCTGTTCATACTATGATATATAGAACAGGATCTTTATTTACTTTATTTCGCCAGGAAATTGCTCTGAATCTCCATCGGCATATGATAAGCCTGGCCTCGTTTTGTCAGGCTGTATAGTTTAAAGCTCATGAGTTCCGGAGTCGCATTCAGTGAACTGCAGAGGCCGAAATAATCCAGATCTTCGTTCTGAACCATCTCTTCAATGTCTTCATCTTCAATCAGTAGATCGGCAGCAAACAGATTGGCCTGATATTCTGTATTATCTGTCATATTGTAGAGTGTATCATCTTGCATTGGAGCCATTTTCAGCTGGGAACGATGCAGGATGATATGCCCTAATTCATGGGCGGCAACGATCATCTTTTCTTCTTCTGAAAGGAAACTGCTGATCATGACATAGATTGTCTTACAGCTCATAAAACAGTATCCTTTCAGTGTCTTATATCTGGAAGTTTCCCCGACAACAATGTTCATCTGATCCATGATCTCAAATGGATCTCGGGTTCCATATTATATATGTAAGTGTTTCATTTTTTTACATTAACGTGAAAAATATGGACGTGAAAAAATAAAATGCTATAATAAAAAGAATTGAGACAAAGCAGATGAAAATCTGTGACACAAAGCTAAAGGGCTTGTAAAACGAAAATATTGAAATGTGTTTTAATCGAAAAAATAAGGAATTTGACGTATGCAAAAAACAAAATGTTATCTGGCCGCATTGGTGTCTGGTGTACTTTTAGTAACTGGTATTTTGGCTGGATATGGACAATCTAAAAAAAACGATCACCTTACCGTGTATCTGTGGGAAAATCGTTTAATGAAAAATATTGCTTCTTATGATGTGGTTTCTAAGTACTATTCCTATGCAGTGGAATATTATAAGGATACAGATGATGAAATTCAGTGGTTGCCAATCTGTGCAATTCCGCAGACGATTATTGCCAACAAGACACTGTTTGATCAGTATGGAATCAAAGTTCCGGAAAATTATGAAGAATACGTACAGGTTTGCCAGCAATTTTATGATAAGGGTATAAAACCTTACTCGATGGACCTTGCAGAAGACTGGTCAAATCAAGAAATAATTCAGGCGGCAGCGATTGGTGAATTTACAAGTTTGGATGGCATTGACTGGCGAAACAAAGCCGAAACTTCAGCTGGTGAAATAAAATTTGACGACGTACTATGGAAAAGAATTTTTTCGGAAACAAGTCAGTTCCTTAAAGATTCGCATTTTAGTAAAGAGGATATTAATGTTAATATTACTACAGGAACTCAGATGTTTGTTGAAGGAAAATCAGCAATGTTTCATGGACAGCCTACAGATATGCAAAAATTACAAGATCAGATGGATGCGGAACTAATTCGTATTCCTTATTTTTCACAGACTTCAGATAGTTCTTTTGTGTATATGTTCCCATCCTTAAATATTGCATTCAATAAAGAATTGGAAAAAAACCAGGAAAAACTGGATACAGCATTAGATGTGCTGGATTGTATGATTTCGGAACAGGGACAAAAACTGATTGCAGATGGAAGTGGTGTGATTTCGCTTAACACAGATGTTCCATCAATGATGCAGAATGTACCAGGCTTGGAAGAAGAAATTAAAGATACTTCTATTTATATCCGATATTCTGCTCAAAAATCATTCGATGCCAGTCTTGAAGCTGTTCACGGATTATTATCAGGAAAAATGGATGAAATGCAGGCTTATAATGCTTTTCGTAGTGCAATGAATAGTAAAGATTCAAAAGAAAAAAGTACAGTGAATTTTGAAAACGAGTATTCCATTCTTCTTACGGATACGACAAAATCTATTTTGAAAAAAATTAATCCAAAATGTGCTATTGAGCAAATAGGGGATACAACATTATCTAGTGCATGGATTGCGGCCATGTCAAATGGGCAGCAACCGTCAGCACCAGAAGACTATATAGAGGTTGAAAAATAAAGTGCAAATAGAACAAGAGATAATTAAGAGAAAAAAAATAATAATGCCATTGTTTGTCATAATTTTCATTCTTTCAAGTTTTGTTTTTGTAAAGTTTCTGTTGAATAGGATGAATACATATATTGAGGTAAATGTAGAAATCAGTATGGAAGCTGTTGTCGAACAGATTCAACAGACCTATGATATGCAAGTGAGTGGATACTATAGACAGTTACATTTTGTTGAGGGCTATCTGTGTAAAGAGAAGAAAATATCCCTTGAAACAGAAAATAACCGAATCTTTTTTAATGCATGGGAAAAAGAATCTGAGAGTACACTTTTATTTCTACAGGAAAATGGAAAAGCTATAACCTCAGATGGAACAAAACTGAAAGTTGATATGCCTAGTAAGCTTTTGCTGGATTTGAGAAACGGATCTAATATTGGAAAATTGGTCGCTTTGGAATTTGAACAAGTGAAAAAAGACGGTTATTTGGTAGCAATTCCATGTCAGGAATATACGATTAATGGGGAAACTTATACAGCGATTGGAACAGTGTATGATCATTCGAAATTAGACTCCATGTTAAATCTTGGAGGATATGATGGAAGTGCATATCTCTTCATGTTGGATGATGGAAATATTACTTATACGAACCAGAAGGATGACATTTTTTTTCGAAATTATTCATTACTGAAACATTTGAAAAGTGATCATGCTATAACAGAAAAAGAGTTTGATTCTCTGAATAAAAAGATTGCGGGGGGAAAAAAGGGAGTAGAACTTATGGGGAAAGATGAGCCTTATTATTTGGGATATTGTCCGATAGAAAGCAACAATACGATGTTGATTTGTATTGTAAAAAAAGCGACAGTAGATAATGTGTTGAAAGAATACCAGAAAACGATTGGGCTTACTACAATGCTCATGACAGGATTTATACTCTTGCTTTTTGCTGGATTATTCTACAGTATTTCCAGATTCAGTATTGCAAATCAAAAAGTTAAATTTGAAAAAAGAAACAATGAGCTTCAGGCAATGGCTATAAGCGAAATGGAAGAAGCTAATAAAAATCTGAAAAAGGCTAAGAACATTGCTATTGAGGCTCTACAAACCGCTGAAAATGCAAATAAGGCAAAAACAGATTTTTTATCCAATATGTCGCATGATATTCGCACACCTATGAACGCAATCATTGGTATTATATCATTAATCAGACATAATGCCGGCGACAAAGAAAAAGTTATAGAGTATGCAGATAAAATAGCTATTTCTTCTCAGCATCTATTAGGAATTATTAATGATGTTTTGGATATGAGCAAGATTGAAGCTGGAAAAACAGTTTTCAAATATTCTGATTTTTCTATTCTGGATGCTATAGAAGAACTCAATACAATATTTCATTCACAGGCAAACGAAAAAAATCAGAGTTTTATAATCACAAAAGAAAACCTTAAACATGAGTGGGTAAATGGCGACAAGGTTCATCTGATGCAGATTTTCAGTAATCTGTTGTCTAATGCAATAAAGTACACACAGGAAGGTGGAATAATCCAGTTTATAGCAGAAGAAAGTGAGACAAACTCTTCTACATATGGAAAATATCATTTTATAGTCAGTGACAATGGTATGGGAATGTCTGCTGATTTTAAAGAAACTATCTTTGACGCGTTTACTCGTGCAGAAAGTTCCGTAACAAACAAAATACAGGGAACTGGTCTGGGAATGGCAATCACTAAAAATCTGGTTGAATCGATGGGGGGAACGATTGAGGTTGAAAGCGAACCAAATCGCGGAAGTAGTTTTGAAGTAATCTTAAATCTAAAAATTGTGGAGAACAGAGTAGTTTCTTCGACAGAACAGATAGAAATGCATGAGACAGATAGTGATATTCTGGATGGAATGCGCATCCTTTGTGCAGAGGATAATGAGTTGAATGCAGAAATCTTAATGGAATTATTAAAGCTTGAAGGTGCAGAGTGTACTATTTGTGAAAATGGCAAAAGGATTTTGGAAGCATTTGAACAGTCCGTGCCCGGTGAGTATGATATGATCTTGATGGATGTACAAATGCCTGTTATGAATGGTTATGAGGCAACGGAGGCAATCCGTAGAAGTTCACATGAACAGGCAAAGACGATCCCGATTATTGCCATGACTGCCAATGCATTTTCAGAGGATATGCAGCACTCTCTCGCTGCTGGAATGAATGCTCATATTTCAAAACCAGTTGATATGAAGTTGCTGAAGAAAACCATAAGAAATATAAAACTTGGGAGGGAGGAAGCCCAATTTATTGATCAATAATCACTAAAGAGAAATAAGAAGGACAAGAAACAAAAAATACTCATTGTAGATGATTCAAAATTTAACACTTTTGGATATCAATACTCTGTGCAGATAAAAGCGAAGGTGGAAAATGATAGCCAGATGTATAGTCTGAAACTGCATACATTGTGGTCTCCTATGAAGAAAGACGGATATATAGGAATCATTGGATATTTTGATGCTGTAAATTAAATATGTAGATTATTAATCATAGAGTGTATGGATTCAATCAATTCCATATATGCATTTTATAGGTGAAAGAGATTATTATACAAACATACTTGAACGTTTTAAAAATTGTTTTCGATAAGTCGGATTGTAAATTTTTGTGTTAATAAATTATGTGGAAAAGATACTCCGAGAATGACGTTTGGTAAATTGGTTTAACATGGTGGGATAAAGTAAAATATAATAATACATTTTTTGTTTACGTTTGAATGTATTGACAACACCCTATAGTGGATATAAAAAGGCATGTAGTCTTATTTAGCATTATAAGGATAATGAAAAGTGTCAACACTGTTGACATAATTATGATGGATGAACTATCTTAGAATTGTTTCCGCATGTACTATAATTAAGATGTCTTTAAAGATGAAGTCACAAGGGGGTAGGTGCATCTAGTACCGTGTTAATGTGCGCCTGATACTTTGAACTTGCAGAAAATACTTGGTCACTCCCAAATTGACACTACCATGCAGTACGCAATGGTGAATCAGATGAAAAAGTGGTTGTTGCAAAAATTGCAACAACCACGAGGCATGGAGCAATAGAAGGAAAGCGGACGTTGGATTATAGTTGATGAGAATAAGAAGAAAGATTACTAATGAGACCAAGTGGACAGAAAAACCGAAGTCCTAAACTACCTGAAACAATACCCCAAGATGGCGAAATGGATGAATATATGCATTTGCTGTGGCTCAATGGGTTATAACCCGGATATGCCAGACAAGATTAATTCGAGAGATGGCAATGGGGAATATAATACTGTATTTTCAAGAAACATAAAGAAGTATTTTTCTCCACTGAGAGTAAATGACATGGGGATGTGCGCCATTTGTCAGAAATATTGGAGAAATAAATAAGTATTTGCAAAAGGAGACCTCTTATTTGAAAAAGAAAAAGGATGAAATAACCATCCGTTCCAGTGCAGCAGAATATTTAACCTATGTTGCCTCTATCGGTGGTCAGCAGGACAGTATTGAGATGCGCTATGAGGATGAGAATATATGGCTGACACAGAAGATGATGGCCACATTGTATGATGTGGATGTTCGTACAATCAATGAGCATATTAAGAAGATTTATTCCGACTCAGAGCTTGAGGAAGATTCAACTATCCGGAATTTCCGGATAGTTCAAACGGAAGGTTCCCGTCAGGTGACTCGTGATACAAAGCATTATAATCTTCAAATGATTATTGCGGTCGGATTCAAGGTTAATAATGAGCGAGCGGTGCAGTTCCGCAAGTGGGCCAATGGTATCGTGAAAAACTACACTATTAAAGGCTGGGTCATGGATGACGAACGTCTGAAAAATGGAGGCTCTGTGCTTACAGTAGAATACTTTGACCGCCTGCTTGAGCAGATTCGTGAGATCCGTCTCTCTGAGCGGAGATTTTATCAGAAAATAACGGACATCTATGCTACAGCTCTTGATTATGACCGAACAGCAAAAACAACAAAGCAGTTCTTTGCAAAGGTTCAAAACAAGATGCATTATGCAGTTCACGGACATACAGCAGCAGAGTTGATTTATGAGCGGGCTGATGCAGATAAGCCACACATGGGATTAACTACTTGGGCAGCAGCGCCGGAAGGCAAGATTGTAAAAAGTGATGTGAGTGTTGCGAAGAATTATCTTTCAGAGAAGGAAATGCGTTCATTAGAGCGTATTGTATCTGCTTATCTGGATTTGGCAGAGGATCGGGCGGAACGTCATATTCCAATGACGATGGAGGATTGGGCAAAGCGTTTGGATTTATTCTTGATGGCCGACGACAGAGATGTTCTTCAGGATGCAGGCAAAATCACTGCTGAGATTGCCAAGGCAAAAGCTGAAACTGAATTTGAAAAATATCGTGTTATTCAGGATAGGCTGTTCATGTCTGATTTTGATAAGTACATGTTGGAATTGGAAGAGAATGCGAAGAAGTAGCATGAAACCAGTGATGATGTGGATGGGTTCGGATGAGTAACTTCCAGACACAAATCGGTAATTCATAGAGTGCTGTCTTTTCATGTGAAGACCGTCTGCTTGCTAAGCAAGAAACCTTGAGTTTATGCGGTATTTAGGTGGTTCTGACGGATAATGTGTACGCGAATAGTTGTATCCATTGTTGTGAAATGAGTTCGTAGTTGGAGAAAATAGAATTATATGAGAAAAAATGACAAATTTCCATTCGCTATGACAAAGAAATCATTGGTTGTGTATATTGTTTTTACAGTTCTTATGGGACTATTTCTGTTTTTTGTCATAGGAGATATGGCTGGAAAATGTGCGGCATGCATTGTTTGTCCGATGCTCATTGCATATTTGCTCTATGCGTATTGCAAGGAAAGTAAAGCAGATACGAAAGCTCGTGAGATGAAAGCACAATATATGAATGGCAGTTATTTTGAAAGCCCTGAGTGGCATGAGAAATATGTAGCCTATCTCAATGAGCACACATTTGAGAAACCTAAATATCAAAGCATGAAACTGGATTTATTAAAAAGATTTCAAAGACGGGAATATCTTGTTAATATGATATTGCTATTGTTCCTGATGTTTTGTACATTGTGTCTTATTCCTTTAGGGCGTTATTATATGGCTATCATAGGATTTTGCCTATTCGGATTCTTTTTTTGGCTAGAGTTTTCACTGTATATAGGAATGCCGGTACGGAAGTGATTGAAGGGCGATATTGATTATGAGGAGCTTGAAGCGTCATATTTAAAAAGTCAGATGCTTTTCTATAAAACAAATGCATTAGCATTTGGAACTACACATTTACATGGATTCACAGAGGAAAAAATATATGCAATAGATTATCGATTGGTGGAAGGAATATCAAGAAAAATAGTACGCCTTAAGAAGTATGAGGATGGAATTTATAATACGGAGGAGTATAAGCATTTTGCAGTTATTTATGTCAGACTGCCAAGAAGCGGAGATATTTATGATGTTGAGATCGAACTAAATGAGTTTCAGGTTCAAATGGCAATCGATAAGTTATCCGTCTATAAAATTGGTGAAGATTTGAGAGGGAATCTTTCTGTAAATGAGCATAAAGAAAATGAGGCTGTAATATAGCCAATGCAGTATTTAGCATTGCCTAAAAAGGATAAAGAAGATAAGGAGTCCCATGGACAGAAAAACCGAAGCCCTAAACTACCTGAAACAATACCCCAAGATGACAAAATGGATGAACACTTGTATTTGCTGTGGCTCAATGGGCTATAACCCGGATATGCCAGACAAGATTACTTCAAGAGATGGCAATGGAGAATATAACACTGTATTTTCAAGAAACATAAAGAAGTATTTTTCGCCACTCAGAGTAAATGATATGGGGATGTGTGACATTTGTCAGAAATATTGGGAAGAAAATCATTAAGCAACTTGGTATGATGAAATTGAGGCTTGCAGAAATAAGCCAAATAGAAAAGGAGGACCGATGATGGAATTTATATGTTACCCAAAGTGTTCAACCTGCCAGAAGGCAAAGAAATGGCTGGACGAGAATAAGATCGAATACACGGAGCGCCACATTGTGGATGATAATCCTACATATGATGAACTTAAGAAATGGTATGAGAGGAGTGGACTTCCACTCAAGAGATTCTTCAATACGAGCGGCATTCTGTATAAGGAGATGAAACTGAAGGACAAGCTTCCGGACATGAGCGAGGATGAGCAGTTGCAGCTTCTTGCGACAAATGGCATGTTGGTGAAGAGACCGCTTGTCGTTGCTGAAGGTTTCGTGCTGACTGGATTTAAAGAAAAAGAGTGGACAGAGAAGATGCTGTAGTAGGAACGTCCCCGTGGAGAAAAAATGAAAAAAATTGGTGTAAACAACAATTGGGAAATGCATCGCGTAGGCGATGACGATTGGATCACGGCGACAGTGCCGGGATCGGTGTATGGGGATCTGTTGCAGGCGGGCAAGATGGAAGATCCGTTCTGGAAGGACAATGAGATAGAAGCACTGAAACTGATGGATTACGATTATGAGTACCGCACCAGCTTTTCGTGTGATGATGAGCTGCTGGGATCGGATGAGGTTATCCTTCGGTTTGAAGGGCTGGACACCATTGCGGATATCACGCTAAATGGTGTGAAGCTTGGACACGCCGACAATATGCACAGGACATGGGAGTATTCGGTAAAGGATACTCTGAAGCAGACGGATAATATATTAAGTGTATATTTTTATTCGCCGACAAAGTTCATCGCAGATGCATTTGCGAAGGCTCCAACACGGGGAATCGAGGATGCCATGAACGGATTTGTACATATCAGAAAAGCTCACTGCATGTTTGGCTGGGACTGGGGCGCACATCTTCCAGATGCAGGAATATGGCGGCCGGTCAGCTTGCTTGGAATTGATACCGCACGGATAGATTCTGTTGAAATCCTGCAGCATCATGGTCAGGATTCAGTGGAACTTGATATAAATCCGGAGATAGAATTTGCCCGGAAGCATATCGGTTCTGGATCAGAGACGGGACAGCTGAGTGTGAGGGTGCGAGTAATTGATCCGTTCGGGAACGAAATTATAAACAAGATACTGAATGAAGATAACATGAAGAATATACGCATAGACAACCCACAGCTCTGGTGGCCGCGCGGGTATGGCGAGCAGAATCTTTACACTGTTTCAGTCGACCTTGTGAAAGATGGTGGTACGGTGGTTGACAACTGGACGAGAAAAATCGGCCTGCGGACAATAACCATGGACCGCACAAAAGACAAATGGGGTGAGAGATTTGCCACCTGCGTAAACGGTGTAAATATATTTGCCATGGGTGCGGATTACATTCCGGAGGACCATCTACTTGGTCGTGTGACACCTGAGACTACAAGGACTCTGCTTGAGAAGGCGGTATTTGCGAACTTCAATTCTATAAGAGTGTGGGGCGGTGGATATTATCCTGACGACTGGTTCTATGATATGTGTGATGAGATGGGACTTGTGGTGTGGCAGGATTTCATGTTTGCGTGTGCTGTCTACGATCTCACACCAGAATTTGAGGCAAATATCACCGCGGAATTCATTGACAACTTAAAGAGGATCCGCCATCATGCGTCACTCGGGCTTATGTGTGGCAATAATGAGATGGAGCAGTTTGTTAAGGAGAGAAAATGGGTGAGCAAGGACAGCGAGGTGCGGGACTATATTATTATGTACGAGCGAATTCTCCCTAAGATCATGAAGCAGTATGCTTCACAGGTATTTTATTGGCCAGCGAGCCCGTCCTCAGGTGGTTCATTTGATGATCCGAGAGACGAGAACCGCGGAGATGTGCATTATTGGGCTGTGTGGCATGGTGATAAGCCATTTTCTGAGTACAGAAAGTTTTGCTTCAGATATCTTTCCGAATTCGGTTTCCAGTCATTTCCTTCAAAGAAGACTGTTGAGACATTTACGGATGATGAGCGTGATATGAATATCTTTTCATACATTATGGAGCGGCATCAGAGAAATGGCTCGGCAAATGGAAAGATAATGAATTATATGCAACAGACATATAGATATCCATCTGATTTCGAGATGGTTATCTACGCATCGCAGCTTCTGCAGGCGGATGCTATCAGGTATGGCGTCGAGCATTTTCGAAGAAACAGAAATGATGACAGGTGCATGGGAGCAGTGTACTGGCAGTTCAACGACTGCTGGCCGGTTGCATCCTGGTCCAGTGTGGATTACTGCCAGCGCTTAAAGGCGCTGCACTACTATGCAAGACGTTTCTTTGCTCCGATCATGATCTCCTGTGAAGAGGAGGGCATGCTTGGAAGCGGACAGGAGCTGGTGAGACTTCCATTTGAATTCCCGAAGTCCATACGCCTCTGCGTGGCAAATGAAACCATGAATATGGAGAAGCTCCTTGTGTCCTGGCAGTTGAGGGACGCGTCAGCTCGTGTTCTTGAATCCCACGAGGAGGAGATCACTGCGCCAGCGCTGACGAGCGTATGGCTTGACAAGGTTGAACTTCCTGGTATCGACATTTACCACCAGTATGTGAGCTATCAGGCAAGCATGAAAGGACAGGTAATATCAGAGGGGACTGTCATATTCTCATATCCGAAGTATTTCTGCTACGAGGAGCCTCATTTGCAGGCGACAGTGGATGGCGACTATATCACAATCAGTGCGGATGCTTATGCGAAGAGTGTGGAGATCCTGAACCAGAATGAGGATCTTATCCTGTCGGATAACTATTTTGACCTGAATGCAGATTCAAAGACTGTAAAGGTTATAAGTGGAAGTGCGGATAAACTGAGACTTAGAAGTGTATATGATATAAGTTGATCTTGATAAGAGAGATTTATAAATGGTAAATGCCAGCGCATTATATATGTGCTGGCATTCACAAGAAAGGAGAAGCCATATGAGCTTTGCATTGTTTCTGGACGTAGATGGTGTATTGAATACCCGGACGACAGTTGTGGGGGCACCGAGTGGAAGAACCGGGATAGATGAGTCCAGAGTGAGGCTGCTGAAAAAGGCGTTAAAACAGTTTGGAGATGCGGAGATCGTTTTGACTTCAGATTGGAAGCTTATGAGAGAAGACGGGGATGACTTCTCATATCTTGTATCTATGCTGGGAAAATTTGGACTAAGCCTGTCTGGAAAGACAACCGATGTCTGGGTTGGCAGAGGAGAGGGCATTCAGAGCTATCTGGCGGAACATCCCGAGATAGATGAATACGTGATACTGGATGACAATACATTTGATTTCGCAAATTATCCTAAGCTTTGGGAACGGCTGTTGCTTACCAATGGCATAGAAAATACCGAATATGCTTCAAAGACACCGGCGATTGAGGCAATGCTTTTTCTGGAAGCTATCTCTTAGTTTCTTCCCACTCTCCTTCTGTGATCTCTATGTCATTCAGGCATACTGGGAGATGTATGGCTTTGTTGAGCTCGTATACCTTCTCGAATTCATCCATTTTCCGATTATAGTAAGTCTGGTATCAGCGACAGCCACAGCTATCGAGTAGCTAGGCAGATGTACTTCATAATTTTCAAGCTTTATGATCTGAGTATGAGCCAGTCAGAGCTTTCGAGAAGAACGGGGATTTCCACCAGCACGATAAATGACTGGAAAAAGAAGAAGATCAATCCGCAGGCGGACAAGCTGGTTGTTATCCGCAGGGCGCTTGATATGTCATTGGCAGATCTGCTTGGAGAAGATGGGGATGAGAACAGCAGCGTCGATTATAGTGCTGATGAGAAATATCTCATTGAGTGTTATCGCAGATCGGATAATTATGTGAGAAAGCAACATCCAAAACAGTGGAAGAAAATAAAAAAGAAAAACATAGCCGTAATGCTAAAAATGGATGGTATAGATATGATGCCAGATTTGCGTTACCGGTTTACGATGAAAGTGGTGAGGTTGAGCGGTACAATGTGTTTAGTGCAAGATTATTGATCAGACATGCCGCTTCTGGGAAAATGTATCTGTACGATGTTTTAGAAATAAAAAAAGAAACGAGCAAGCCTTGTCAGGTATAAACCCTACCCAGTAGAAACCCCATTTCTTAATAAAATAAAAATAAAACAAGCTACAGGAAAAGTCAACAGTTATATTGTGGAAAGGACATAGATGACATATGAAGATAATAAATGCAACACCAAAAGACAAAGAAGAACTGCTCTCGCTCTATCACGCCATGATAGGCGGACCGTGTGAGTGGAGCGAGAATTATCCTGACGAGAATACCATAGCATTTGACCTGAAGAATGAGGATCTGTTTGTTATGAAGAATGACAAAGAAGAGATTGTGGCCACAATATCCATAGATCACGACGATGCTGTTGAGGCACTTACGTGCTGGAGAGCAGATCTGGCTCCATCTGGAGAACTTTCAAGGCTGTGCGTCAGGAAGGATATGCAGGGACAGGGAATTGCGAAGACTATGATGAACTATGCCTGTGATGTCCTGAAAAGCAGAGGCATGAAGGGCGTTCATATACTTGTCAGAGAGGGACATGTGGTGGCGCTTTCGACATACGCCAAGATTGGCTTTGAAACGGTTGGAGAGTGTGATCTTTTTGATAAGCATTTCGTATGTATGGAACGGGGATTCTAAAGAGGTAGATATTGCAAGTTATAGGATGCAGCTGCAGCTATATTGTAATATAATGGGGGTGTATTGTTTGATGAATTATAGAGATGAGACATTTCTATTATATAAGAATGACGAGTGGAGGTGCACAGAATGATAATAACAATTGGCAGAGAGTGTGGATGTGACGGCGATGAGGTGGCAGCAAGACTTGCCTCCAAATATGGTATAGCCTGTTACACAAAGAAAGAGATAATAAGGTTGGCAAAGGAGAAGGGTGTGTATGACAAATATCCGTTTTTCTTTGGAGAGAAGGCTATAGATTCTATGATGCAGTCGGTGTCAGATGACTTTGTCGTGAAGAGAAGAAAGACCCCGGAGGAGGTACTTGAGAGATTGCTTGACGGACAGGATGGCGTTGTAGTGGGAAGAGCCTCGGACTTTGCATTCAAGAACAGGAACGATGCAGTGAGAATATTCCTGTGCGGAGATAAAGACAGCAGAATAAAGAGGATAATGGACAAGCATGGCATATCAGAATCAAAGGCAAAGAGTATTGTGGAGGAGACTGATGCCAAGCGAAGAAGCTATCATGACTATTACTCAGGAGAGAACTGGGGATATTCAGGACATTATGACCTGTGCCTTGATGAGGCGAAGCTCGGCGTGGACGGTGTCGTGGAGATGGTTTCAGCGTATATGAAGGTGATAGGCAGAAATTAGAATTGAGCTTGGCGGAAGATATATGGTATGAGCTGGATTGACAGGCTTTAGGCATTACTTGAAAGGTGTAGATATGGGGAAAAATACAACAGGAAAATACAGTCTTCTGGTACCGGATGGTGAGTATTCATTTAGGGTACTGAGCCCTGTGGTCATGCATGACCTTGGGCTTGATATGATATGCAGACAACTGTCGGCAAATGAGTCTGAACAGAATTATATAATGGGAGTTATGTCACGGATATATGCAGATCCATCTGTTACAAAGTACAGAGGTGGTGTGTTTGACGACATAATTGGAAATAAAAAACTCAGAGACGACATGATGGAGATTCTTGGGAAGATAAGCTTTCTCAAGGATTACGGCAGCTTTAAACGCGATTATGATGAGAATTCAGGTATATGGGATCTTATGCACAGACTTGATGAGATAGGCGATTACATAGAATGCGTAGATTCGTTATATTCCTGCCTGAAGGATAAAAACTTGCATTCCGAGGGATTTACAGGTCTTAAGGAGTATGTTCAGAATATATATGAGGACAACGGTTTCAGTGAGCTGAAGAAGGACATATCAGAGCTGAAAAAGGTGAGTGGTGAGGTTCGAAGTATAACTATAGGAGTTAATCTGAACAGCAGATATGAGGCTGATGGCGTCGGCTTGATATCTGTAAATAGTAAGCAATTTACGAGGGGCGGTGTGCTGAGCAATTTCTACGGTCATTTGATGTCCAGAGATAAGATAAGTGACAACCTCGACGCTAAGAGTGACTTCAGATTTCAGCCGTTAGATGCGGTAAATGAAGCATTATCCAAATTTCAGCAGGAACTTCAGGGAAGAGTGGTAACTGGAGGTGCAAATAACTTGGCGGCAGGAATGGTTGGTATTCCTGATTCTGACAAATCCAAAGATATTACGCGGTATACAGACAGGGTAGTCACCAAGCTCATAACAAGAATTGTCAAGAGGATGAGGGAGACGTTAAATAAGTATGTGTCGATTACTATAACTGATATGACGGATCTCATACCTGAGCTCACTTACTATATAAGATGGGCTGAGTACATAGAAAAACTGCAGAAACGCGGCGCAGCATTTTCCAAGGCAAAGGTTGTGAAATCTGCATATCAGCCGAACGCAGATATTTCCGAGGAGGACGATTCAAAGAGCAGATATTATATGAAGGCTCGTGGCATATACAATATCAAGCTTGCAGCATTTGATACGGAGGAGTCGGATCACATAGTGACCAATGATCTGGACTTTGATAGCGAGCACAGAGTGTATATTCTGACAGGAGCAAATAGGGGTGGAAAGACGACCATAACACAGACGATAGGTCAGCTTTTTGTACTGGCTCAGGGTGGTATATATATCCCAGGTGATGAATTTGAATTTGCTCCAGTGGACTGCGTATTTACACATTTCCCTGCTGACGAAGACAAGACCCTGGATCTTGGAAGACTTGGTGAGGAGTGCAAGAGATTCAGGGAGATATTTGACGGTGCGAATGATCGCAGTCTCATACTTCTCAATGAGACATTTTCAACCACATCATTTGAGGAGGGCTATTATATAGCCAGGGATTCCGTGAGAGCTATTCTGACAAAGGGAACGAGAACGATATACAACACGCATATGCATAAGCTGGGCTTTGATGTGGATGAGATGAATGAAGGGCGTACAGAGGGCAAGGTATATTCGCTGATCGTACACAACGAGGGCTCACAAAGATCTTACAAGATCGAGATAGCGCCACCTGCTGGTAAATCATATGCCAGTGACATAGCGGAGAAGTATGGTGTTACATATGACATGCTGGTGAATAAAGAAAAATAGTTGGCTGTATGCAATGCTTGTGGATGATATTACAGACGATATGTGGGCAGTTTAGAGTCATATAATATGAATTGTCTACAGTGAAGACATTGGAGGGTATAGGATGACAGAAAAGCATACAGACAAGAGAACAATACTTATAGTGGATGATGACGCTGATCTGTCTATGCTGATACAGGATATGCTGGAGGACAACGGCTATGCTTTTCTGTACGCAGCCAGCATAGACGATGCATATGAAGTGCTGACAGATAACAAATGTGATCTCATACTTCTGGATATCAATCTTCCCGATGGTACAGGTTTCTCATTCTGTAAAGAACTCAGGCATACTTCGCAGGTGCCAATCATATTTGCAAGTGCAAGGACGAGTGAGGATGACAAGGTGAATGGCCTTGATATGGGTGGAGATGACTATATCGCAAAGCCGTATTCACTGAAAGAGCTTATGTCTCGTATCCGTTCGATACTCAGGAGAACTTATGGTGTTGATGACAATAAGTCTGAGATGTTGACCCTGAACACAGACGGGAACGAGATAGAGATCAACAGGCACGCACGGACTGTGAGCAGAAACAAAAGTAATGTGGATATGAAGCCGAAGGAATTTGACCTGCTTGTATACATGGCGGAGAACAGAGGCAGGGTATTGACAAAGGAACAGATCATGAGTGCCGTGTGGGGGCTGTACAGTGATGTGGAGCCATCCACGGTTGCGGTGCATGTGAGGTGGCTCAGAGAAAAGCTTGAGACAGATCCGTCACATCCGCAGCTTATCCGTACGGTATGGGGAACGGGATATGTGCTGGGAGATAATGAATAGACAAAGACAGTGAGGATAATATGAGCTTGTAATGTGGATGTCCACTTGGCAGCTATAGGGAGTTTATATGAAACGACATTCAGTAAGAAACAATATAATAAAAATGCTGATCGTGTTCATGTGCGCCATAACCATAGTTTTTGGCTGGCTGTTCTACAGGGAGAAGCAGGACGAGACACGGCGGATAAAAGATGATGAATATGGGCAGTATATAGTGGAACTGAATGAAGTGAAACAACTGTATGATTCGGGATCCACAGATGCTGACGAAAAGCTTGACGCTGTAATGAATGAACTCAGGGAACAAAAGCTAGATACCGGCAAGTCAGGACTTAGAAATATATTGATCATTTATATTGTTGTCCTGTGTGTTGTGATTGTATTATTCCTGTACATATACGTGTGTGTTCTCAGGCCATTTGATGAGCTGGAGGATTATGCATCACATCTGGCAGCAGGGGATATGGACACCAAACTTAAGTACAGACGGGTAAATATGTTCGGAAGCTTCACGTGGGCATTTGACCATATGAGAACGGAGATAGTGCATGCAAGGCGTAGAGAGCAGGAAGCGATAGAGAACAACAAGACAGTTATAGCCACGCTGTCACATGATATAAAGACTCCGATCGCATCCATAAGAGGATATGCGGAGGCATTGGTCATGAATATGGATGCCACCCAGGAGCGCAGGGAGAGGTATGCGTCGGTCATCATGAAGAAATGTGATGAGGTTACGTCCATAACGAATGACATGTTTATTCATTCCTTGCATGATCTGGACAGACTGGTGGTGAAGAGTGATAAGGTTGAGATAAAACCTCTGCTGGAACAGGTCCTGTCAGATATAGGTCTCGGAATGGATATCGTGGTGAATGGAGATATAACCGAGGCAGTGCTTGAGCATTCAGATTCGGGAAGAGTGGTTCAGGTGATAGAAAATATACTGTCAAATGCCGCTAAGTATGCCAGAGACACAGAGATAAGTATTGTTACGGAATGTATATCGCCCGAAAAACTTCCAAGGAATGTCCATGTGAGCGGCGCTGATATGGTATACAGGCTGTCCATAAAGGATCATGGAACAGGAATCCCGGATAAGGACATGCCGTTCATATATGAGAAGTTTTATCGAGGGGAAAACTCCGGTGATGAACCTGGAGCGGGCCTTGGACTATTTATTGTCCATTATCTCATGGACAGAATGGGCGGAGATGTGGAACTTGTAAATCATGCTGATGGCCTGGAGGCAGTGTTATATTTTGCAGCAAGAAAGGTTTGTTAAGGACTTGTTAATAAATAGGGTGATATGGTTGTAGCACGGTGGCGAGGTGAAGATCTGTAGAGGATGTCTGAATGCCCCCGTGCTACAACTATAAAAAGGAGAGAAAAATGGCAGATATAATTCTTCAGGCAAGAGACCTTTGCAAAAGCTTTTCCAGTGAGGGCGTGCAGAATCATGTGCTCAACAATATGGATCTGGATATCTATAAGGGAGATTTTACAGTCATCATGGGAGCGTCAGGCTCGGGAAAATCCACACTGCTTTACAGTCTGTCCGGGATGGACAGACCGACTTCGGGAAAGGTCATATATGATGGCGAGGATATAACAGAATACAATGAGAAGCGCATGGCAGAACTCAGAGTGTATGAGTTTGGATTTGTGTTTCAGCAGATACATCTTGTTAGTAACCTCAGCATTAGAGAGAACATACTTGTGCCGGGTTATATGAATAAGGATACGAGAACAAAAGAGACTGAAAACAGGGCTGATGAACTCATAAAAAAGATGAATATAGAAAGTGCTGCTGACCGACTTCCTGCACAGGTGTCCGGCGGAGAGGCACAGAGGGGCGCTATTGCCAGAGCGGTCATCAACAGTCCGGGTATCCTTTTCGCGGATGAGCCGACAGGCGCATTAAACCGCAGAAATACCCAGGATGTGCTGGATCTTCTCACCGAGCTCAACGTGGAGGGACAGAGCATACTCATGGTTACCCACGATGTGAGGGCTGCTATCAGGGCGAACAGGATCATCTACATAGAGGACGGAAGGATCATAGGTGAGCTGAAGCTGTCACAATATATTGAAGAAGATCGCAAGAGCCGTGAGAGCCAGATAGATGCATGGCTTGGTTCCATGCAGTGGTAGGAGGTGCCGGGATGAGATATATCATGATGGTGCTTCGAGGAAATATGAGAAGAAACAAGGGCGTGCATATAAGTGTGTTCGTGCTTATGCTTATCATTTCTCTGGCATTCTGTTCAGTGCTTTCTTACTACACGAATTCCATAAGGCATGATTCGGAAGCTATGGAAGAGGTTGGTTATGGAGGTATGCTTGCCGCACTTTACGGGGAGAACAGGCTGGATGCCTATGGAACAAGTGCAGACAAGATAATAAAGAATATTGGCAAATGTGATGCGGTGCAGGAAGTGAAAGCAGCAGATGTTGTATATCTGCTGCTTAAGGACTGCAATGGAAAAGGCGGAAACAGCAGCTTCGTTTTGAATGATACAGACAGCGTGCTCACATATGATCAGTATGATGTGGATAACAAAATGACAGATCGCCGGCTTGAAAAAGGTGAGGTAAGTGTGCCGTTCAGTTTCATAAGTATGTATGACTGCAAGATTGGTGATACAGTCGAGCTGGGCAATGATAACGGTTCTTATACCTTCAAAGTTGCGTCATTTTTCGAGGATCCATATATGGGATCTTCGGTCATGGGAATAAAGACGATATTGATCTCAGATGAGGATTTTGCGGATCTCAAGGCAAAGGCTGCGGAAGATAATAGAAGCGGACTGGAAGATGACAAGAGATCCTTTGAATTGTCAAAGCTTATCATAATAGATAAAAAGCCGGGCCTGGACCTCACGGAGATGGAGTTTGAGAGAGAACTGAATAATGTGAGTGATTTCGCGTCATATTGCTGGATAACTTTATCAAAGGAGCAGGCGGGAAACTACATGCTTCTTATGACAAAGGTATTCTCCGCGGTGCTGCTTATATTTGTTGTGCTGCTTCTGGTGGCGGCTATGATAGTTCTAGGACACAACATCGGCAGCAGCATAGACATGGATTTTGTTAACATAGGAATACTCAAAGCGGTCGGAATGACAAATGCATCGGTGAAGCTGGCGTTGCTTGCCGGGTATATGTGCACTGTGGCGGCTGGACTGTTTGCTGGAATACCACTGGCCATTCCGATACTAAAAATTATAAATAGTGCCACAAGATCTTCTTCAGGACTTGAAGTTCCGTCTGATATTAATGTAGGACTTGTGCTGTGTGTCATATTGGCGATACTGCTTCTGGTAGCAGCATTTATCATGTTGAAGACAAGGAGAATATCCGAGGCCACACCTATAAAGGCGATAAGAGGTGGACGGGACAGTGTGCATTTCTCAAGCGTTCTGAAGCTTCCGGTCTCAGGCAAGAAACTTGGTGTGAGTCTTGCATACAGACAGTTTATATCTGAGAAGAAACAGTATGCCGCAGCCATCATAGTGACTGCTATACTTGCCATGTTCATGATACTTATGAATGATATGATGCGCTGGTTTAATTCACAGAATATGCTGGCGGATATGTTTTCAGTCACGAAGTATGACCTGACTGCTTCGTTTGTCGATGAGGATACGCAGAAGGATATAGAGAATGTTATATCAGAACACACAGCGTATAGAAAATATCAAATGTCCAGCGAGTACCTTCTGTTCGATGATGTGCAGATGTATTGTTATATAGTGGAGGACCCTGATATGATCAACACGATAAGAAAGGGAAGAACCTGCACATATGACAATGAAGTGCTGATAACCCAGTATGTGGCTGATGGATTTCACATGAACGTAGGTGACACAGTCACAGTCAAGCGCGGCGGCGTGGCAAGGAAGATGGTGATCTCCGGCATATACGATTCGGCAAATGATATGGGCAAGAACTTTGCAATTAGTAAGGCTGCATATAGTAAGTTTGCCAGCGAAGAGACCGTAAGTGAGTCTGGTGTCAGTGGAGCTGCCAAAAGCAGTTCAGATGAGGAGGAATGGAGCGGCAAAGGAATATGTTATGATCTTGACAATACTGATGAATGTGATGCGATAATCCAGGAGATAGATAAGAGATATGGCGATAATCAGGGCATCACGTATTCAATACATTCAGCAAAGGATGATTTTGAAGAAGTGGCGGGTACAGTCAACATTGCAATACAGGGACTCACATTGCTCACATATATGTTAGGGGCTGTATTCGTGATAGTCACGGTCATAATCGTGTGTGGCAAGGTTCTCATGCGTGAGCAGAAGGATATCGGAATATACAAGGCACTTGGATTTACATCCTTCAGACTCAGATGCCAGCTTGCGGTCCGCTTTATCGTGACGGCAGTTGTGGGTTCGCTGCTTGGTATAGTTCTGGCACTTATCGTCAGCAAGCCATTCTTCAAGGCAGGATTTGAATCATTTGGAATATACAGTTTTAATTTAAGTACAAGCGTGATATCACTGGTTATACCATTGGTATTTATGAGCGTGTTATTCTCTGTGGTAGCATTTATCAGAGCGGGGAACATCAGAAAGGTTCAGCCGCAGGTGCTCATCGCAGATCAGTAGAAGTATATAGGAGAGTGGAACTATGTATACAATGTCAGTAGACAAGGTGGGTATATATAATGGATAAGTTGATCATATATCTGATATGTATAAATATACTAGGAGCTGTCCTTGATGGAGTGACGGCTGCGAGACGCAGGAGAACAAGCCATAAGGCGCTCAGTGTTCTGCTGGGGATCATAGCCATTGCCGGTGGTGCCCCTGGCATGATAATAGCATTTGCGTTGTGTGACAGGACGGCCTCCAAGACGAATATGATGCTGAGAGTGTTCACTGTGTGCGTGTGTGTGATAGAACTTGCGGTGTTCATGACGTGGAAGCTCAGACCTGTGGGCAAATGGAGCTTTGCATTCTGGGATGTGTTTGTGGAATACAGATGGACACTTTGGTTCGTTGCGGCAGTGAGTGTTGTAACATTTGTCATGTTCGGAATTGACAAATACAGCGCGGTCAAGGGCGGATACAGGATACCTATAGCGGTCCTTCTCGGTATGGCATTTGCCGGTGGAAGTATCGGTGCTCTGCTTGGAATGGTGGTGTTTAGGCACAAGATAAGGAAGAATTATTTCTCGGTTGGAGTGCCACTTATACTTGTAATGCAGGTGGTGCTTTTGATGTGTGTGGTTAATCTGCTGTAGGATCCGAAAATATCCCAAGTTCAGGCGGATAGTTGGTAAATGCGAAGAAGGCAACCGCGAGAATTGCCAGGATAGTCATGGAAACGTAGTCGTTTATGCACATTTGCCTGGATTCTAATCTGTTTTCGGTGCGCAATGCATATACAACCCCAGCAAAATAAAGTGCGATATTCAGAAATTCATAATTCCTGCCCAGTACACCGTTTAGAGTGTAGAAACCGACCACAATGAATGCCATACCTGACAGGATACCGACAGTCCTTGCTGGAAGATAATGTTCCGGCAGGGGCTTATCTTTTATATGAGCCCAGAGAAATTCAATCATTGTCAGCAGGAGCATTGGAAAGAATATAAGTTTCAGGTGTTCCCAGGTTGACTCGTTCACTGCCGAGAATAGTCCGACAGCGGGATTGTCATTTGACCACTCGTAGGTGAAATGCAGCAGCACTCCGAGGATCGATATGAAGAAAAAACGAAAAAAATTGAGTTTGTTAGTAGTTGCCATAGAGAGTTCTCCGATGAAAACTAGTGCTATATTACATAGTATATGACGAATATGGTATTTCATGTAGCGGAGAAACCGAAATCAACGAAATTAAGATAAACATAATTGGGATATATTGTCGGTGATGTTATAATTATTTCAACGAATGTTTTGTTTAAAGGGGAAGTACATATGCGTTTGATCCATTTATCTGATCTTCACATAGGAAAGCGTGTAAATGAATTTTCTATGTTGGAGGATCAGGAGTATATATTAAAAGAAATATTGGGCATCATCGATGATGAGCAGCCGGATGGAGTCATCATAGCCGGGGATGTATATGATAAGTCTGTGCCGAGCGAGGAGGCGGTGAAACTGCTGGACAGCTTCCTGACCTCGCTTGCAAAGAGAAAGCTGCAAGTATATATCATCAGCGGCAACCATGATTCGGCGGCCAAGCTGGCATTTGCATCAAGTCTGATTGATCTCAGTGGAATCCATATATCGCCGGTATATGATTCGGCACATATAGCCATGATGGGAGATGGGCTGGTCAGACCATATAAGCTGGAGGATGGAAAAGGACAGCTGGCGAACATATACATGCTGCCATTTGTGAAGCCGGCAATGGTCAGAGCGGTATTCCCTGATGAGGCGGATGATATAAAAGATTACACGGATGCCTGCCGTGTGGCGGTGGAGCACATGGATGTTGATGAGAAGGTTACAAATATCCTTGTGGCCCACCAGTTCGTGACCGGGGCTGTGCGCTCGGAGTCGGAGGAGAATGTGGGCGGTCTGGACAATGTGGATGTGTCGGTATTCGACTCATTTGACTATGTGGCGCTGGGGCATATACATGGGCCGCAGAAGGTGGGCAGGGAGACTGTCAGATACTGTGGAACACCGCTTAAGTATTCTCTTTCGGAGGCTAACCACACCAAATCGGTGGCAGTTGTTGACATCCCTGAGAACAAGAAAATAGAGATAAGGACTGTTCCGCTTGTTCCGATGCATGAGCTGCGCGAGGTAAAGGGAACATTTGACGAGCTGATGGACAGGCGAAACTATGAGGGGACGGCTGTGGATGATTATCTGTATGTGGTTCTCACGGACGAGGATGACGTGCCGGATGCTTTGGGAAAACTCAGAACGGTCTATCCAAATGTGATGAAGCTTGGATACGACAACACCAGAACCCGTGTGACACAGACGATAGACGATGGCGCTGTGCTTGAAGGGAAAAAGCCTATAGATCTGTTTGGAGAGTTATATGAGAAGCAGAACAACCAGGAAATGAGCGATGAACAGAGGAGTTTTGTTCAGGATATTATAGACGTTATATGGAAGGAGGAGCGCTTGTGAGACCCATAAATCTTACGATGTCGGCATTTGGACCATATGCGGGAGTCCAGATGCTTGACATGGCCCAGCTTGGGGCTGAAGGCTTGTATCTTGTGACTGGGGATACAGGTGCGGGAAAGACCACGATATTCGATGCCATCTGTTATGCGCTGTATGATGAGCCGAGCGGAGCGAGCCGTGATGCGAGGATGATGAGATCAACGTATGCCGATGTGGACACAGATACCTACGTTGAACTGACATTTGATCATATGGGGAAGACTTACAGAGTTAAAAGAAATCCTTCCTATGAGAGACGTAAGAAAAAAGGTGAAGGAACTACCCTGCAGGATGCGGCTGCAGAATTGTATCTGCCGGATGACTCGGTCATCTCCAACAGAACGAAGGTAAATTCATATCTTCAGGAATTGTTGGGTGTGGACAGAGAGCAGTTTTCGCAGATATCCATGCTTGCCCAGGGCGAGTTCAAGGAACTGTTGGTGGCGGAGTCCGGGGACAGACAGAAGATATTCAGCAAGCTTTTTCACACATCAAGGTATTTTGTTCTGCAGAAGCGTCTTCAGGATGAGACGAGAAAGCTTCAGAGTGAACGGGACGATATGAAGAAGAGTATAGAGCAGTATATATCCGGGATAGTCTGCGGAGAGGATGACCCTTTTGGGCTCAGTGTCCAAAAAGCGAAGGACGGCCAGATGCCAATTGATGAGGTGATCACACTCATCGGAAAGATTATTGTAACGGAGAAGGCAAGAACGGATTCATATGAGAAGCAGATCGGTACACTTGAGACCCGGGTCGGGGAACTTGATACGCTGATAGGCAAGGCACAGCAGACAGAGAAAGCCAGAGTGCAGCTTGAAAAGGCACATTTGGAGCTTGCAAATGTACAGAATGACAGAACTGCTGCTGAGGCAGAGCTAAACAGGACAAAGGAAGCGCTCCCAGAGACGGAAGAGCTCCAAAGGCAGGCAGCAGTTATAAATAACGAGCTTCCAAACTATGAGAAACTGGACGAGAAGAGAAAAAATATTGCAGACGAGGAACAGCTCATACAAAGGCAAAATGAACAGGCAGAGAAGGGCAGAATGCTTGTGACGGACAAACAGAAGAGCATAGAAAAGCTGAGACTGGAACAGACACAGCTTGCGGATGCGGGGGAGAAAATAGTTGCAATCACGGCATCGAGGGAGAAGATGGCTGACGCTGTTGACTATCTGAATGGCATAAGCAGACTGCTCATGGAATACAGCAGAAGAAAACAGGCGGTGGACAAAGCACAGAAGCAGTATCTGTTTGATAATGATATGTATACCAGAAAACAGGATTTGTATGAGCATATGAGCACGCTCTACAGGAATGCCCAGGCGGGAATCCTAGCAAAGGATCTGAAGGAGGGACAGGCGTGCCCTGTGTGCGGTGCGACGGAGCACAAACTCCTTGCATCGCTGCCAAAGGAGGCTCCGACAGATGCACAGTTAGATGGTGCGAAGAAGGATGCTGACAAAGCCCGCGACAGGGCAAATGCCAGTGCTACGGATGCAAAGGTAAAGCTTGCCAGCGTCATGGAGATCAGAAACAGTATTATTGAGCAGGCTGGAAGGAAATTTGACGCCCCGGAGGATATAGATGGTCTGCCGGAAAAGGTTGAGAAGAATATAGGATATTACAATGAGAAGATTGCCGATACTGACAGACAGATCGAGGCTGAACGCAAAAGGGTCAGCAGAAGGGATGAGCTTGCTGCAAAACTTCCTCAGGAGGAAGAAGCATTTGCCGGGATGCAGGTGAAGCTGGCGGAGCTTGAGAGAAATATATCGGCGCTCACGGCAAAGGTTGTTTCAGACAGAGAACAGGCGACAGAACTGGCCGCGGGGCTCAGATTCAGGAATCGGAGTGAGGCGGAAACGAAGATGAACGAGATTCTTGGCAGAGCAAAGAAACTGCAGAATTCATTTGATGCCGCTGAGAAGAGATATAATGCTGTGATCCAGGATATTAAGACGCTGGAGGGGCAGATAAAGGCTCTGACAGACACGTTGGAATCAGCAGAGAAGCTCGAACTTGCTAAGCTTGAGGAAGATAAAACTGCAGTGAGAGATGAGCTGGGAAGGATCAGGCTTCTTATGCAGGATGGAAACAGCCGCATCCGTGCAAATGAAACGGCGATGGCGAATATAAGCAGAAAGTCCGATGAGCTTTCGGCAAAAGAAAAGAAATATGTAAGCGTGAAGTCGCTCTATGACACTGCCTCAGGGAATGTATCCGGCAAGAATAAGATAAACCTTGAGGCATATATACAGATGTCGTATTTTGACAGGATAATTCAGCGTGCAAATCTGAGATTCCTGAAGATGTCAGATGGTCAGTATGAGCTGGGGCGTGTGACGGACAGCAGTGACAAGAGAAGCCAGATCGGCCTTGACCTCTGTGTTGTGGATCATTACAACGGCAGCAGACGAGACGTTAAGTCTCTTTCTGGGGGCGAGTCATTTATGGCATCACTCTCCCTTGCCCTTGGACTCTCCGATGAGGTGCAGGCTTCGGCTGGCGGCATACAGATAGATACGATGTTTGTGGATGAGGGCTTTGGCTCACTGGACACAGAAAAGACTCTGCCACAGGCATACAAAGCGCTGGTCAGCGTGACCGAGGGACGCAAGCTGGTGGGAATAATATCGCACGTGACTGAACTCAAGGAGAAGATTGACAAGCAGATCGTGGTGGAAAAGGACAGAACCGGCAGGGCGAAGGCGAGGCTGGTGGTGTAGGGATTTTAGTCATCTGAGTATTTAGATAAAATTTGCTCAAGTTTATTAAAGTCTACACATCTTTTTGTAAGGTTGCGATTTTTGTCGGGAAAATCAGTTATGAGAGAGTAGACTTTATTGGCTTTGTTGATTATAGTATCGGAATGATCCCGACACCAGGATAATTGTTTCTGAATAAGAATCTTTCGTTTTGTTTTATCTGGGGTATCGTGAGGGTTTAATTTCAGATTGACTTTAGATATAACTGAGTTGTTAACTGGAATCATATTGTTTAGATTGAGAATTCCTATGATTTTAGAAGAATACTCAGGATGCCTGCTGTTGTGGTCAAATATTTTGATGAAATCAATCTGGCTTTTCATATTTTCAAATTTCTTTTTTGGTGAGGTAAGGGGGATGCAATATTTCTGACCACCTACAAGAATGATTATTCCAAGAAATTGTCGATTCTCCTTACCTACCTGAGGGGAGACTGACATTACGTTGTCATCTGCACGAGACAGATTTCTTATGTATTTTAAATCAATATAGTAAAAATTTAGGATATCCATTATCGCCTTTCTGAGAATATAAAAGAGCTGTGCTAAAATGCACAGCTCTTAAAAACCTTTTTGCATGGTAGGGCTCCCATAAAATTGTTCCATTTTGTATGGTAGAACATCCATATTAAAATTGTTCATTTGTTTTATATGGTAGAACACCCATCTCTTAAAGTTCCCATTTCGCATGGTAAGGTTACCATAATCATATCATACAAGAATTCTAACATTCAATAATGTTAGTGTCAATTAGAGCTGACTTATTCAGTAACTTATTGTGATCTGAGGATATCCTAAAAAGTGGTCAATATCAAGTGCAATTACTGATATTTTATAAAACGTTTATAAAAGTATACAAAGTGTAGAATAGTAGAAAAATGTTAGCTGTTTGCTTTACAAATCGGAGTTGATAAACAATAATGGTTCATGTATGAATGAATAAGGACGGTACACTATAATGGAACTTTTTGATATATGCGACGAACAGGGCAACCCTACCGGAGACACAGTGGAGAGGAGCGAGGCGCATGCAAAAGGCATATGTCACAGGACTGCCCATATCTGGATAGCGAAGCAAGAGAATGGAAGGTATAAGGTTCTTCTGCAGAAGAGGTCGATGGATAAGGATTCTTTTCCCGGAAGGTATGACACTTCCTCTGCCGGACATATACAGGCGGGCGATGAACCGATGGAGTCGGCACTCAGGGAACTCGGAGAGGAGCTTGGCATCAAAGCTGAGGCCGCAGATCTTGATTTCGCGGGAACATTCAGGATCCGGTATGAGAAGGAATTTCATGGCAAAATGTTCAGGGACAATGAGGTGGCATTTGTGTTCATGTACCAGAAAACGGTGGACATAGCAGACCTGACGATCCAGAAGGAAGAGCTGGACGGCGTGAGCTGGTTTGATCTGGAGGAAACCTATGAGGCATGTAAGAACCATGACCAGAAGTTCTGCGTGCCACTCGGCGGCCTTGAGACGGTGCGAAGATACCTGGATGGCAAATAGAGATAACTTTCAAAAATATGTTGCCAGACTAGTTAGTTTGTGCTAACATAACATGTGTTATGGAAAACGACAAGCGTAGTGAAACGATAGAAAAACTTAAAAAAGCCGGCAAAGAGGAATTCCTTGAAAATGGTTACCAGAGGGCAAGCCTCAGAAAGATATGCAAGAGTGCTGGAGTTACCACCGGAGCTTTCTACTTTTCATTTGAGAGCAAGGAGGCTCTGTTTAAGGCGATACTTGAACCGCTTGTGAACCAATATGAAGCCATGCTTGGAGAACTTATGAAGGGGGAGATTGAGAACCCCGCCACGGGCGTAGATGCAGATAAGATTATGATGCAATTCCTTCTGGCACACAGGGAAGAGGTAATGATCATCATGCATGGCGCTGACGGCAGCTGCTATGAGAATTATCACCAGAGGGTTGAGGAGTTCATGAGACATTCATTTGCGGCATATTACAGGTCACAGCTTGGATGCGAGCCGGATGAGACTTTGGTTCGCGTGCTGGCTAAGATGCGGCTTGAAGGAGCCATGGCGATACTGAACGAGGATGTAGATGTGGAGAAGAAAATGTATCTGACAGAAAAGATTGGCATTCATGCCACAGGCGGTACAGAAAAGTTGATAGAGAGTTTAAAGAAAGAGGTTCATCGATGATGAACCTCTTATTTTTATGAACATAACAAAACAAGACAAATGTTATATTTCATAAGGAGGGACCCACGTAAGTGGGAGGATTCCGGCAGAGGAAGCGCACTGATGTGCGCGCAGGTCATCAAGCTGCGCTTGACGACATGTTGTGAGGCACGTAAACGCCGCGCGCAGCGCCTCTCATGTGTTTGCACAATTAAAAAGCAGGAGGAAATGAGAAAATGGTTAGCACACAGAACAATACAGTAAGCAGATCAAAGGTAGATATAACGGGAGTCCCGGAGACGATGCTCCAGACGCTTTATGCCAGGGCGAAAGAATCAAGAAAGCCGGATCATGCCATATATGACGGCAAGGCTATAGAGATAGTGGACAGTCTGGATTATGACTTTTCACTGGCGGACAAGGATCTGGCGATGGGAAGCGGAGTTATAGCGAGAACCATAGTGCTTGATAAGCTTGTATCAGAATTCCTGAAGAAGCACAAGGGTGCTGTGGTTGTGAATATCGCCTGTGGTCTTGACACCCGTTGCTATAGAAATGAGGGTAGATATAAAGGCTGGTACAACATTGATCTCCCGGAGACCATGACTGTAAGGGCAAAATTCCTGCAGGAGGACGGACCGGTGTACCAGATAGCGGAATCCGCCATGGACGGCAAATGGGCAGACATGGTAGAGTATGCAGGTGAACCTGTGCTGGTCATCATAGAGGGGCTTACGATGTATCTCACAGAAGCTGATGTGAAGAAAATATTCGACATAATAGACAGGAAATTTACTCATGCTACGGTGCTCGTAGAGACTATGGCTCCGTTCATGGCAAAGCATATCAAGGAGAAATCCATCCATGGAAGCCATGCCAGGTTTTCCTGGGGCGTGTCAAATGGAAAGAAGCTGGCGGAGATCATACCGAAATACAGATACATAGAACAGCACAGTCTTGTAGAAGGAATGGCTGAGTTCATACCGGTATATAAAGTCATTGGCAAAATACCATTTGTCAGCAATATATCAAACAAGATAGTAGTGATGGAAAAGTGATAAAAAAGTGTTGACATAAAGTTAAAAGCCCTTTATGATACAGTAAAATGCAAATGACTTGCAAATTCGAAAAAGAGGAATATTATGGCGAGGGAGTATAAAACGAGAATAAGTCAGGCTATAGAGGCATTTGCTGCAGAGAGGCAGGACAGAGGGTTTTGCGCGGCTGATGTAAGTGTGTATTTGGATGAGAATGGCATAGATGCGAATACAACAACTGTATATCGCAACCTTGACCGCATGGTTACCCAGGACAAATTGATAAAGTATCAGAGTGCTGATGGTGGTTCAAGTATGTATAGAATGGAAAAGGCTGATCATAGTTGTCATGAACACCTTCATATGCAGTGTGTTAAGTGCGGAAGAGTCATACATATTGACCGCGATACCATGAATCACATAGCTAAAGGAGTTCATGAGAGGTATGGATTTATGATCGACTGTGACAGATCGTCGATATGTGGTATTTGCAAAGATTGTCAGAGGCGTTGTGGAGTCGCTGTAGTCTAAACTAAACGTGATTGTTACAGATGGGATTGCATCGTTACGGTCACAACGAAAACTATATATCCCCAAATTCCTACAATGAAAAGGAGGTGTGCAGAATGAGTAAAAAGAGAATAATGTCATGGATTCTTATAGTGTTCTTTGTATCGGGAGTACTTTTCTCTTACGGCTATATTGCGCGCAATGTGGAGCATGACTGTACGGGGCAGGAATGTCCTATATGTATGCATTTGCAGCAGGCTGCACAGTTCCTTTCAAATATAAAGACAATGTCAACTACGCCAGTGTTCCTGGCGTTCTTAAGTGTGTTCACACTTGGAGTTGTATTGGTGTATACCCACGAGTATTGTACCGATACGCTCGTTTCCCTGAAGGTGGAATTGCTGAATTGATTTAAAGTACGGATATTGACTGAGAATTGCGTCTGGAAATACATCTAAAGATAAGGGCGAATACTTATTATTGGTGTTTTTTGATCTAGAGGCAGTTTATTAAATTTACCCAATTATAGGCATCAAAATATGCCTGTCAATTATATCAATCAATTCGGAGGTTTATTGATCATTATGAAAAATAGAATATTTGGCCTTGTTATGGCATCGGTACTTACTGTGTCAGCATTTTGTGGCTGCGGAGCATCAATGACGGCAGCAGATTCTGATCAGAAAGGGGGCAGTGTGCCTGAAAATGCGGCAAATGCTGCGGCGTACAGCATTGTATGTACGACTTTTCCTCAGTATGACTGGATCCGCAATATTATAGGCGGTGATTCCGACAAGTTTCAGCTTACTATGCTGCTCGATCAGGGGATGGATCTTCACAGTTATCAGCCAACTGCAGAGGATATAGCAAAGATAGCTGACGCAGATATGTTTGTGTATGTTGGCGGTGAGTCTGATGGCTGGGTGGATAGTGCCCTGAAAGAAGCGACTAATAAGGATATGAAGGTTGTAAATATGCTTGACGCTTTGGGAACTGCAGTCAAAGAGGAAGAGGTAGTTCCAGGCATGCAGGCAGAGAAAGAAGAGGAAGGAGAGGAAGGAGAGGAAGGCCCGGAGTATGATGAACATGTATGGCTTTCACTCAAGAACGCAGTGGCGTTGACGAATGTGTTGGCGGATAATATCCAGGCGCTTGATCCAGATAATAAATCTGATTACATGGAGAATGCAGGCAAGTACGTTGATGAACTCAATGATCTTGATGGAAGGTACGAACTAACAGTTTCTAAGGGAAAACGTCAGGCAATTCTGTTTGGCGACAGATTCCCTTTCCGATATATGGCGGATGATTATGGATTTACTTACTATGCTGCATTTGTGGGATGCAGTGCTGAGTCGGAGGCAGGTTTTGAGACAATAACATTCCTTGCGCAGAAGGTGGATGAGTTAAAGCTTCCGGTTATTCTGACGATAGAGGGTGCGGATCACAGTATAGCAGAGTCGATAAAGAACGCGACCGAGTCAAAGAATCAGGAGATACTGACAATGAACTCAATGCAGTCTGTAACCGCAGAGGATGTGGCTGATGGAGAGACATATCTGAACGTGATGGAAGATAACTTGAACGTACTTTCTCAGGCATTGAATTAATTGCTGAACAATAAAACAAATTTAGATTTATAGGAGAAAACAAATGTCATATATAACGTGCAAAGACCTGGCAGTCGGGTACGACGGAAGAGCAGTTGCGTCAGGCCTTAATTTCAGTATAGACAAGGGAGACTATCTCTGTATAGTTGGAGAGAACGGAGCGGGAAAGAGTACCTTGGTAAAAACTCTGCTTGGCCTGTTGAAACCGGTTTCAGGAGAGATAAAGTTTGGCGATGATCTGACATCGCGTGATATAGGCTATCTGCCGCAGCAGACACCTGTGCAGAAGGATTTCCCTGCGACTGTATGGGAGGTGGCTTTGTCGGGAACGCTGCCTAAGTGCGGAGCACGTCCTTTTTATGGCAGAAAGGAAAAGCAGCTTGCACAATCTCAACTTGAACGACTTGGAATATGGGATATACGCAGGAAATGTTACAGGCATTTGTCGGGAGGACAGCAGCAGCGCGTCCTTCTGGCGAGAGCCCTGTGTGCAACTGAGAATCTTCTTCTGCTTGACGAACCGGTAACTGGCCTTGATCCTGTTGCAACGGCACAGTTCTATCAGATGATACAGCAGTTAAATGAAAATGGTGTGGCAGTGATCATGATATCACATGATCTGAGGGCAATAGATTGCGCCGGACATGTGCTTCATATGAATCATGGGGGCTCGTTCTGGGGCAGCAGAGAGGAATATAAGAACAGCAGATTTTGGAACATCATTTCGGTAGAATATGAGAAAGGTGGTGGACAGAGTGCAGCTTGTTGATAAGTTAATTTACTATATGCAGTATCCATTTGTTAAGTATGCTCTTGTGGTTGGTATTCTTATAGCATTGTGTTCGTCACTTTTCGGTGCAACATTGGTTCTGAAAAGATTTTCATTTATTGGTGATGGTCTTTCTCATGTGGCATTTGGTGCAATGGCTATAGGCTCAGTCCTGAAACTGACAAATAACACGGTCATAGTCATGCCGGTGACTGTGGCTGCTGCAATTCTCATACTTATGTCAGGGCAAAATGCAAAGCTTAAAGGCGATGCAGCTATAGCTATGATGTCCGTCGGAGCTCTTGCTGTCGGTTATCTGATAATGAATGTGTTCTCCACGTCAGCGAATGTATCTGGTGATGTGTGCTCTACGTTGTTTGGTTCAACCTCAATACTTACATTGACTATGGGAGAAGTGTGGCTGTGTATAGTGATGTCAATATGTGTAATAGCGTTTTTCTGTTTGTTCTACAACAGGATATTTGCAGTCACATTTGACGAGAGTTTTACCAGGGCAATCGGGAAAAATGCAGGGGCATATAATCTGGCGCTGGCGGTGATAATCGCTGTGATAATAGTGCTTGCAATGAATCTGGTGGGCTCCCTGCTCATCACGGCGCTTCTGGTATTCCCTGCACTTTCAGCAATGCGAGTTATGTATAGCTTCAGGTCGGTGGTATTATATTCGGCTGTATTGTCAGTTGTGGGAACTTTGGCTGGAATGTTGGTATCCATATTATTTTCAACACCGGTGGGTTCTACGATAGTTGCGTGTGATATGGTTATATTTGCTTTTAACAGTATAGCAGGGAAAGTGATGAGGAGATAAGAATATGTATATGAATAGAAATAGAAGAATGCATGGATGCAGACACAGATTTAAGCGATTGATTATGTCAATATTGGTGCTTAGTATGCTGCTGACTGTCACAGGCTGTGGTGGAGCATCTCAGACTGCGGGCAGTCGTTTGAACACACAGAATGCAGTGGATAAGGTGCTTAATCAGAAAACAGGCGATGGTGATGTGGAAAGTAAGTCGTCAGTGGGAGCCACAACAGAGACGACGATCACAACAGAGATGCAAACCACGACAGAGACAGAATCCGCATCTGTAACTGAGGCGACATCAGAACCAACATATGGGCAGGTTGTGAATGGAGACAGCTCAGTTATAGCGCAATACAAGTCTGAGGGTGTGGATGTGGATCTCACACTTATGGGAAGCGATCTTGTATATGCGACGGTATATCAGATGATGTCAAAACCTGAGGAATATGAGGGCAAGACGATAAGGATAGAAGGAAAGTATTATGCATCCTATTATCCAATAACCGACAAATATTATAATTATTGTCTCATAGCTGACGCTCTGGCATGCTGCAGTCAGGGGCTTGAATTTGAACTTGGTGGAGGTGCAGTATATCCAGGCGATTACCCGGCGGACCAGAGTGAGGTGATCGTTACGGGAGTATTTGAAACCTACACAGAGGAGGCAGGACAGACATTTTATTACTGCAGGTTGAGAGATGCAGAATATCAACTGGTATCGACAGAGAATCAGTAGAGTATAAATTGCATAACATTTTTGGAATCCGGGCAGATCAAAGTGCCCGGATTTTTTGAGTAAAAAATATTCAGAATCAGGAGGCACATAGCTGCATCAAAACCAGGAATCACATAGAAAAATATGGCAAAATGACGCAAATATACTAAAAAACATTAAAAATAGCTAAAAAATGATAAAATTACTTAAAAAAGAATTTGATATATTGTAAAAACTATGCTAATTTTGAATAAAGGTAAATATTCAGCCGTGCAGGATAAGAACAGCGGATTCGACATGCTTGCATGTAAGAATCAGGTGTTCTTATCCTGTGGTGACTCGAATAGAGTCACCGCCCCATACAATGAGCAAAATAGCTGCGCAGCAGCGAAAGAGCACGGGAACCGTGCGGTTTTGCGAATGTATGGTCGGCTGAATACATTAAAATACACAGAAGGGATGTGATGAAGTGAAAGAGAAATACAAAGGTGTACAAAAACTCACAGACAATCCGTTCCTCAACCTCTATCATATAGATGCGGTTGACACGGCTGGAAAAGACTTCAATTATTACTTTGCTTCAAGGAATAAAGAGAACGACATCAAGATAAAGACCCACGATATAAAACCGGAAGGAATAGTTATATATGGAGTTAAGCTGGAAGATGAGCCGAAGCTGGTGCTCATAAGGCAGTACAGATACCCACTCGATGCGTATATATATGAACTTCCTGCAGGACTGGTGGACGGAGATGAGACTCCGGCGCAGGCAGCAGTCAGGGAGATGAAGGAAGAGACAGGGCTTACCCTTGATGTATATGAGGGCGGAGAAAAACTCTACAGAAGGCCATTCTATATGGGCCCGGGATTTACGGATGAGATGAGCAGTGCTGTATTTGGAACAGTTACAGGAACACCAAATCTCGACAGCAAGGAGAGCACAGAGGATATACAGGTCATACTCGCAGACCGAGGTGAGGTCAGAAGAATCCTGTCAGAGGAACAGGTGTCGCTCAGAGGAGCATACCTCATGACACATTTTCTGGCTGAGGGAGATCCACTAGAATTCCTGAGAAAATAGGAAGCGCTGAGCAGTGATTGCTCAAACAGCAGAACGTTCATAAAAGGGCATACTAAATGAGAAAAAAGAAGGAGAAGTAGAAAGATGAGTTACAGAGACACATATGATTTTTGGATGACAGATGATTATTTCGATGAGGACACCAAGAAGGAGCTTGCAGCCATAGCTGATGATGAGGCTGAGATCGAGGACAGATTCTATCGTGATCTTGTATTTGGAACTGGTGGACTCAGAGGTGTGATAGGCGCGGGAACCAACAGAATGAACTTCTACACCGTCCGCAAGGCTACACAGGGTCTTGCAAACTTCATTGTGAAGCAGAATGCGCAGGACAAGGGCGTGGCAATAGCATACGATTCAAGAAAGTATTCTCCAGAGTTTGCAGCAGAAGCAGCTCTCTGCCTGTGTGCAAATGGAATCAAGTCATATCTCTTTGAGTCACTCAGACCTACACCTGAGCTTTCATATGCAGTCAGAAAGCTTGGATGTACAGCAGGTATAGTTATAACAGCCAGCCACAATCCACCAGAGTACAACGGTTACAAGGTATACTGGGAGGATGGCGCGCAGATCACAGCTCCAAAGGACAGAGAGATCATCGCAGAGGTTAAGGCTGTAACAGATTTCCATACAGTAAAGACCATGGATAAGCAGGAGGCACTTGACAAGGGCCTTCTCACTATCATAGGTGCCGAGATAGATGACGCGTATATGGAGGAACTCAAGAAGCAGATCATTCATCCTGAGATCATCAAGGAGCAGTCAGAGAACATCAAGATCGTATACACACCGTTCCACGGAACCGGTCTTGTACCTGTAAAGAGAGTCCTGTCCGAGCTTGGTTTCAAAAACGTATACATTGTTCCTGAGCAGGAGCTTCCAGACCCTGAGTTCACAACGCTTGAGTATCCAAACCCAGAGGATCCAAAGGCATTTGAGCTTGCCCTCAAGCTGGCAAAGGAGAAGAATGCGGACATAGTTCTTGCTACAGATCCTGATGCAGACCGTCTTGGAATATACGCACTCGATACAAAGACAGGCAAGTATATGCCATTTACAGGAAATATGTCAGGACTTATAATCGCTGAATACCAGTTCAGAGAGAGAACAAAATGCGGTCTCATGCCAAAGAATCCGGCCATGGTCAAGACTATTGTAACCACAAATATGGCTGATCCACTGGCTGCAGATTACAATGTCAACCTCATCGAGGTTCTAACAGGCTTCAAGTTCATCGGTGAGCAGATCAAGTTCTTCGAGCAGAATAATTCATACAATTTCGTAATGGGTATGGAGGAGAGCTACGGATGTCTCGTTGGAACATACGCAAGAGACAAGGATGCTCCGGTTGCAGTTATGTGTCTCTGCGAGGCTGCTGCATACTGCAAGAGCCAGGGAATCACTCTGTGGGATCACATGCTTGATCTCTATGAGAAGTACGGATATTACAAGGAAGGCCTCTACACAATAACGCTCAAGGGTGTTACAGGAGCAGAGAAGATCCGCAAGATCATGTCCTCACTCAGAGCTGAGTCACTTACTCAGATCGATACGCTCAAGGTTCTCAAGGTTCGTGATTACGAGAAGAACACGATCACAGATCTTGCCACCGGAGAGGTCACAGAGTCAGGACTTCCACAGTCCAACGTTCTCTACTACGACCTTGAGGATGGCGCATGGGCATGTGTACGTCCATCAGGAACAGAGCCAAAGATCAAGCTGTACTACGGAATCAAGGGAACAAGCCTTGATGATGCAGATGCAAAGCTTGGAGCTCTCCAGACAGCACTTGTTGAGAAGCTCAACAAGCTGGCAGAGTAGCATAAGTATAATATATAGCAAATACAAAAAAGCGCCGTCTGGTCTGGTGACCGGACGGCGCTTTGCTGTCATTATACGATTACGTCGAACTGTATGTAGTCTCCCTGGTCGGTATTTACCGTGTCGAGATATATTTTACCATTGTACTTGTCGGTCAGTTTTTTCAGGTTGTAGAGACCGTAACCATGGCCATGTCTGTCTCCGGTTTTGGTGGTATATCCAGGTGAGAACATATTCTGGCGGAATTCGTTGGTTTTGACGGAACCCTTGTTTCTTGTTTTTATTTCTATCTGGTTCTGCCTGCTGTCCAGGTACAGATATGCAGTGCCAAATGGGGCGGTCGATTCAAGCGCATTATCGATCAGTATACCGATGATCCTGATCAGTTCATACTCCGGCATTCGGCTCTTCAGATCCCTGGATGCCACCTGGACTACGAGCTCCTTCTGATCCTTCTGTGCCTCCGTGATCTTGCTGTACACAAATCCGGCTACAACGCTCAGGTTGATCTTGAGCAGATCACAAATGGCCTCTGTAAAGGAATAAAAAAGGTCGGTTATATTACAAGTCAATTGCAGAAAATATAATTCTTTTAGTTAATACCGCCATAATAAAACGGCTGCAATATACATCTGCGCAACAAAGTGATATAAATTGCAAGGTTAAATATTGAATTTAAAAACTGCTTAATATATTATACAAATAACAATAAATTAGCTAAAAATAGCCTAATAAAATGAACGGAAGATAAATTGTGGATAGATAAAAAGGAAAAATCTGTGTGGCCTGTGAGGTCAGGAAAGGGGTAGAAGATGGACGCAAAGCAGAGATACGAGATGTGGCTTGGCAGCGATCAGGTAGATGATGTTACGAAGCAGGAGCTCGTAAACATAAAGGATAATGAAGCGGAGATTGAAGATAGATTTTACACAAACCTTGAGTTTGGAACAGGTGGACTTCGAGGCGTGATGGGAGCGGGAACGAACCGCATGAACATTTACACGGTTCGCATGGCAACACAGGGAATTGCTAACTACCTGGCGAAGATCGGAATATCAGAGCCGTCGGCAGCTATAGCATTTGACAACAGAAACAATGCTTCGCTGTATGCGCTTGAAACTGCTCTCTGCCTGTGTGCAAATGGCGTGAAGGTGTATCTGTTTGATGCGCTCCGCCCGACACCGGAGCTTTCATTTGCAGTGAGACATCTGCACTGCAATATCGGCGTGAATATAACGGCAAGCCACAATCCAAAGGAATACAACGGATATAAGGTTTACTGGGATGATGGAGCCCAGATCGTATCTCCTCAGGATAAGGAGATCATTGCAGAGGTCAACAATATAGAAGATTTCTCCATGGTTAAGACTATGGACAAGGACGCTGCAATAGATGCAGGACTGTTGAATGTGATCGGTCAGGAGATCGATGACGCATATATAGGAGAGCTTCACAAGCTTGTCATGAATCCGGAGGAGATTCAGAAGGCGGGAGATCTGAAGATCGTATATTCTCCGCTTCACGGAACAGGCCTTAAGCCTGTTACAAGAGTTCTCAGCGAACTTGGTTTCAAGGATGTACATGTCGTTGAGGAACAGGCTGTTCAAGATGGTAATTTCCCAACTGTGAAATCTCCAAATCCTGAGGGCGCAGAGGCGTATGCCCTGAGTCTTGAGCTGGCGAAGAAGGTCGGCGGCGAGCTGATTCTTGTCACAGACCCTGATGCTGACAGACTCGGAATGTATGGATATGACAGCAAGAATAATGAATATAAAGAATTTACGGGCAATATGTTCGGTGCGATCCTCTGTGATTACGTGCTGATGCAGAGATCCCAGAGCGGAAGACTGCCTGAGAATCCGGCGATTGTAACTACGGTTGTTATCACCAATATGGTCAAGGAGATATGTAAGAAGTACGACACTTTCTGTGACTGCAACAACCTGATCGGATTTAAGAATATAGCATCGAGAATGAGGGCTTATGAGCAGACAGGTGAACACAATTATGTGTTCGGGCTTGAAGATACATTTGGATGTCTGCCTGGTACATATGCAAGGGACAAGGACTCGGTTGGAACGCTGATGCTTCTCTGTGAGGCTGCGGCATACTACAAGAACCGTGGCATGACTCTGTGGGACAGAATGGTTGAATTGTGGCAGGAATATGGTTACTACAAAGAGAAGGTTCAGACCATGAAGTTTGACGGACGTGAGGGTGCTGCAAAGATACAGTCAATGATACAGACGCTGAGAGATAATCCGGTGCAGAAGGTCGGAACTTACAGCGTGGAGAAAATCTACGACTACAAGCTTGGAACAGAGACAGACGCAGCGACAGGCAAGTCCGAGGCGGCGGTGCTTCCAAAGTCCAACATGATATATTATCAGCTTGCGGATGGCGCATGGTTCCTTGTGAGACCTTCAGGTACAGAGCCGAAGATCAAGTTCTATCTCGGGGTAAAGGGAAACTCACAGGAGGATGCGGCAGAGCAGCTTGACGAGCTTGCAGCAAATGTGAAGGCGATGTTCTCATAAAACGGGATGATTGGTAAGAAACGAAATGGCTGGCAAATAAATGTCAGCAGAAAATAGGTTCGAAGATCGCGGTCGCGACTAAAAATAATTACAAGATGGAGGTAAAAAAGATGGGTTACATGGACGAATACAAGTTCTGGCTTGAGTCAGACTGCTTTGATGAGAAGACCAAGGAAGAGCTTAGAAGTATCGCAGATGATGACAAAGAGATCCAGGACAGATTCTACAAGAATCTGAAATTTGGAACCGGCGGAATGCGCGGAATCATGGGTGCTGGAACCAACAGAATGAATATATATACAGTTACAAAGGCTACACAGGGCCTTGCAGAATACATACTTGAGGTTGGCCCTGAGGCTGCTAAGAGAGGTGTAGTAATTGCACATGACTGCCGAAATATGTCAGCAGAGTTCACAGAGGCATCAGCTCTGTGTCTCAATGCAAATGGCATAAAGACTTATGTGTTTGATGCACTCCGCCCTACACCTGAACTGTCATTTGCAGTGAGAGAGCTTGGATGTATAGCCGGAATCGTGGTAACAGCAAGCCACAATCCACCTGAGTACAACGGCTACAAGGTGTACTGGGAGGACGGCAGCCAGATCGTATCCCCTCAGGATCAGGATATCCTGAAGCATGTGGCGGATGTAGAGAGATACGAGGATGTCAAGACCATGGACAAGGACAAGGCGGTTGCAGACGGTCTGTTCTGTATGGTTCCTGCAAGTGTTGATGAGAACTATTATCAGGCGCTCATAAAGCAGACCATCCACGGCGACATAATTCCGAAGGTTGCAGACGATATCAAGATAGTATACACACCACTTCATGGAACAGGAAATGTACCTGTAAGGGAAGTGCTCAAGAGACTTGGCTTCAAGCACGTATATGTTGTAGAGGAGCAGACTGTTCCTGACGGGGACTTCAGTACAGTCAAGTCACCAAATCCGGAGGAACCATCAGCATTTGCCATGGGAATAGAACTGGCAAAGAAGGTTGATGCGGACGTTATCATGGCCACAGATCCTGATGCAGACAGACTTGGAATATACGTCAAGGACAGCACGGGAATCTGGAAGGACACGGAATTTGCAGATGATCCGGCATATCCATATGTCCGATTCAATGCCAATATGACAGGTGCCCTGATAGCAGAATATGTATGCCGCGAGCAGAAGGCAGTCGGCAAGCTGCCGGCAAACGGAGCTATCTGTAACACGGTTGTCAGCACCAATCTTACAAAGGCGATAGCAGAGAATTACAAACTGAAATATATAGAGACACTCACCGGATTCAAGTACATAGGTGAGCAGATACTTCTCTTTGAGAAGAACAACACATACAAGTTCATCTTCGGAATGGAGGAGAGCTTTGGATGTTTGGTAGGAGACTACACTCGTGACAAGGACGCCTGCGCAGCCGTTGTCATTTTATGTGAAATAGCAGCATTTTATAAGCTGCAGGGAGAAACCATCTGTAATGCCATGGAAGAGGTTTACCGCAAATATGGCTATTACTTTGAAGGTGCGTTTGGGATAACTCTAAAGGGTGTAGATGGTGCAGCACAGATTAAGGAGATGATGGAGAACTTCAGAAACCATCCACTTACGACCTTTGCAGGTATCAAAGTTACCGGCATGAGGGACTATGTGAGCGGAATCCGCAAGCCGCTTGATGGCGAAGAGGAGAATATGGGCCTTCCAAAGTCGAACGTGCTGTACTATGAGCTGGAAAATAATGCGTGGTTCGCGGTTAGGCCTTCCGGAAATGAACCAAAGATCAAATTCTACTTTGGCGTGAATGAAAACAGCCTAAAAAATGCCATGTCAAAGATAGACGAGATGAAAGCATGTGTGCAGGAGCTTGTTAAATAAACAATCACAAAGTATGGCAGAATTTACTGCCGAAAAATAAAAACATTCCTTCCATATACTACAAAAATTAACATACGAATGCACTTTCCAGCCAATGCGCTGAACAAGAGGGATCTCGGCTTTGAGGCTGAGGTCCCTTTTGTAAAAGTAAAATATAGTTAAAAATGCTAAAAATCTGTTTAAAAATTAACTAAAAAATGCTACAATGTATAAAGTAACTGCAGTGTGTGGCAAACGCGGATAGGAGTAGTATAGGAGATTATATGCCAGAAAAAGAAATAGAAAAAGAAATAAAAAAAGAGAGAGAAATAGAAAAGAAAAATATAAAAAGTATCGCTGGACATATCATCGATGAGAAAACCGATGAAAAAGAGAAACGAGAGCCGGAGAGCGTCTTGGATGTGGATGAGCATATGTCTGAGAAACAGAAACTCAGCCTTATGAACAAACAGCAGAAAAAGGAATACATACTGGAGTATTATGCTCCGAAGGCTCTATTTGCACTTGTTGTTGTGGGCATAGTTGTATTCCTTGTCGTAAAACATTTTACGGCGGAATCTGCGGCACTCAACATCCTTGCGGTCAACACTACACAACAGGAATCCGCGGCGAACGACAAGGCGTATTATGAGGAATTCCTAAGTGAAAATGGTCTTGATGCGGAGAAGGAATATGTCAGTATAAGTACAGGGATCGGCGTGTCAACTGATCCGAATGATGCCATGAGTCAGGATAGTCTACAGCTTATACAGAACAAATTTATGGCGAATGCGGTGGACGTGTTCTTTGCCGACACAGACCTTGTCATGAGTTTTGGAGAGTTCGGATATATGCAGGATCTTGATAAGGTACTGACTGATGAACTGAAAGAAAAGTATAAAGATTCGTTTGTGTATGCAACGGTTATTGAAACGGGTGAGAAGATACCTGTCGGAATAAAGATCGGTGATAATTCCTGGGTGAAGGATACCGGCTGGTATGAAATGGATGCTGCAGTGGGATTTGGCGAGAATGCCAAGAATATGGATCTTGCACTTGAATTTCTTGAATACATAAGCAGAGAGTGATACCCATAAATAAAACGAGGAGACTATAGATACATATGAGCATAAGATATGATGAGGCAAACAGAATATTTGAACTTGATACGAGAAACACGAGTTATCGTATCGGAATCGCCGATGAAGAGGGGTTTGTCGGACATATATATTATGGACAGAAGATCCGTCCGCAGAAATGTGATCAGTTTTTGAGAACGTGTGAGGCTCCTTTTGTTCCGTCCAAGAATAACAGGGAGAGATGTTCATTTATGGACACATTTCCGACAGAGTATTCCGGAAATGGAATAGGAGACTACAGGGAGAGTTGTATTGCAGTAAAGACCGCAAATGGCAGCAGAACCGTTGATCTGAAATTTGTGGATTACGATATTGTAAATGGAAAGCCGGGGATTAGTGGCCTTCCGGCATCATTTGCGGGAGAAGAGGAGGTTCAGACTCTCGTTGTCCATATGATGGATGGGGGATGTGGCATTGATGTTGACCTGATATATTCTGTGTTTGAGGATGAGGATGTTATAACCAGAAGTGTGAGCGTGAAAAATGCAGGTGATAGGAATATCAGGCTCACAAAGGTATATTCTGCATGTATAGACATGGATGACGAGGATTTTGAGATGCTCACTCTTCATGGCTCATGGGCTAGGGAGAGACAGATCGAGAGACGCCCGATAGCTTATGGCAAGCAGAGTGTAAGCTCTCTCCGCGGTGAGTCATCCCACCAGGACCATCCGTTTATGGCATGGATGACAAAGGGTACAGATCAGACTACGGGTGATGTATATGGAATGCATTTTGTGTACTCGGGTAACTTCATCGCACAGATAGAGAAATCACAGTTTGATTCCATACGCGCAGTCATGGGCATACATTCAGAGGGTTTTGAGTGGTGGCTCACGCCTGGAGAGACGTTTACAGCGCCTGAGGTTGTGCTTACATACAGCCATGATGGACTTGGACAGATGACTAGAAATCTTCATGATTTTTACAGATGCCACATGATAAGGAGCAGATATCTTCACCAGAAGAGACCTGTCCTTATCAACAACTGGGAGGCTACATATTTTGACTTTGATACTGATAAGCTCCTTGCGATAGCAAAGAGTGCGGCAGAACATGGAATAGAGATGCTGGTTATGGATGATGGCTGGTTTGGACATAGAAATGATGATGCCACAAGTCTTGGAGACTGGTTTGTAAATGAAAACAAGATCAAGGGCGGTTTGAAACATCTTGTTGATGAGGTGAATAAGCTGGGGCTGAAATTTGGAATATGGATGGAGCCTGAAATGATTTCCCCTGATTCTGAACTTTACAGAAAGCACCCTGACTGGGCATTTGCGGTTCCGGAGAGAACGGCTACATTGTCGCGAAATCAGTACGTGCTTGATCTCTCGAGAAAAGAAGTTAGAGACTACGTGTATGAATGTGTGCATAACGTGATCTCATCAGCAAATATTGAGTATGTTAAGTGGGATATGAACAGACAGCTCACGGATATCGGCAGCGTAGAATTCACCGGAGACAGGCAGGGAGAATTGGCTCACAGGTATGTGCTTGGAGTATATGAGCTGCAAGAGCGCCTTGTTAACGATTTCCCAGATCTTTTGCTTGAGAACTGCTCGGGCGGTGGTGCAAGATTTGACCCTGGCATGCTTTACTACAGTCCGCAGATATGGTGCTCCGATGACACGGATGCCATAGAGAGACTTTCTATACAGGAGGGAACGGAACTGATATATCCGCTTTCGACCATGGGCGCCCATGTGTCGGATTGCCCTAATCACACAGTTGGAAGGAGTACACCTTTTATGACCAGGGCACATGTGGCTCTGGCGGGAACATTTGGCTATGAACTCGATATCACAAAAATAAGTGAAGAAAAACGTGCGATGATACCTGAGCAGGTGTCTATGTATCATAAATATAATGATCTTGTAAGGGAGGGTGATTATTATAGGGTTGCATCGTACAGGGAAAATGGACTGTATGATTGCTGGATGGTTGTTGCAAAGGATAAGAGTGAGGCGTTGGTGACTTACGTTCAGGTGCTTGGAAGACCTAACGTACACAGTAGAAAGATAAAACTTTTAGGGCTTGACGTGGCTGCAGATTACAGACTTGACGGAACGGAGAAAGTGTATGGGGGAGATCTCCTCATGAATGCCGGAATGCTCATTGAAACTATGCGTGGAGATTATATGAGCAGACTGTATCACTTTGTACTTGACAATAGTTTAACCTAAAAATAAAATAAAAATTAAGTTATTTAACCACGTGAAAAAATAAAGTGAGAAGGACTAGTTATGGCAAAATCAGTAAAATTGGGAGACATAGCTGCCATTGTTGGCGTGAGTACCGTGACGGTCTCAAAGGCACTTTCAGATCAGAAGGGTGTCAGCGAGGAACTCAGAGCACAGATCAAACAGTTGGCAGATGAGATGGGATACCAGTCACCATCTGAGATCAGAAAGAAGACGGCAAAGAAAAAGTATAATATTGGTGTTCTCATTCAAGAGATATACCTTGGAAAGTATCCGTCGTTCTATTGGCAGTTATATCAGGTACTTAACAAAAAGGCGGTGGCAAGAGGCTGCTTTACTATGCTGGAGTTTGTTTCCAGAGATAGTGTATTGAACGCTGAGATGCCTATGCTCTTGGAGGACGACAAGGTTGATGGAATAGTTGTTGTAGGTTCCATGGGTAAGGAATACCTGGAAAAGCTGGAGAAGACAGCCAAGGTTCCTGTAGAATATGTGGATTACTATGACAATTCGAGACCGATAGACACGGTTATAGCAAACAGTTTCTATGGAAGCTATATGCTGACTAATTATCTGTATGATATGGGACATAGAGATATTGCATATGTTGGCACGATAGGTTCAACGAACAGTATAACTGACAGATATTTGGGCTATATAAAGTCTTTGTTGGAGCATGATATTCCGCTCAGAGAAGACTGGGTTATTCCGGACAGAGATGTGAAGACGGGTCAGTTTGACGAGGAGAACTGTTTTAAACTTCCAAAGAATATGCCTACAGCGTTTGTGTGCAACTGTGATCTTGCGGCAGCTACGCTCATAAAGATACTCAATGCTGCGGGCTACAGAGTTCCTGAGGATGTGTCCGTTGTGGGGTTTGATAATTACATGTATCCTGGAAGCTGCGATATAGGCGTGACCACATACGAGATCAATATGCAGGAGATGGCAGAGAGAACCATGCATAAGATTATAAAAAAGATATCCAACGAAAAATATACTGATGGCATATTTGTCGTGGATGGACGAATCGTGGTAAAGGATAGCGTTGCCAGAATAGAACGATAATGGAACGATAATAAAACTACATATCAATTGTAATGCAAATCGGAAATAGACACCGGTGCAGCCTGCTTGAAAGACAGCGGAGTTGTACCGGTGTCTTTTTTGAACAGATTTATAAAATGGTTTGTGTTCTCGATTCCAACCTGGGATCCGACCTCGTGGACGGACAGATCTGTTGTGAGAAGGAGCCTTTTGGCGGCATCGATCCTGCGACTGTTGAGATAGCGCATAGGTGATTCACCGAAGTGAAATGAAAATTCTCTACATATCCTGTATCTGCTGATCCTGTAAGTTGCCTCGAGGTCATCAAGCGACATTGGTTCGGCGTAGTTTGTATCCATCTGATTCTTTACCGATAAAAGATAAGAAGGCACACAATCCATCTTCTTGGATGAGTTTTCAATAAATACACATAATTCGGTCAGGATATCATTAAACCATTTGGAAATTCTGAAAATATCGGTGGCAGACAACTCCCCCTGGAGTCTGCTTATCAGTGAAAGATGACTCCAGAGTACAGAGGCTCCGGCAGAGTCCTTTTTATAATATATGGATTCGGGGAGAAACTCGTGATACAGGCGAAGCGGAGCTCCGAGGATGAATGCATCGTAGAAACGACACTTGCCGTTCGTGGCGTATGTTATTTCTGATCCTGCCTCAAAAAGCGCGGCTGTATTCTTGGAATATGATGATTTGCTGTTGCCCGATGTTACTGTAAGAGTTCCTTCATATATATAGAAGAAATGGTAACACGGAATGAAAGAGAAGGTATAACTGCATGAATAAGCAAAAGAAATATCGCCGTTGGCCAGAAGATGAATCAGGCCATCGTTAATCATTGATTCTTCATATGTAAAGAACGCACTGTGGAATCTTGCGTTCTCAATATCTTTCTGAATATTGTAACCTGACAGTACAGTGTAGGAAATTAATTCTTTAGCTAACATGTAAACCACCTCCTATCCATAATAATACAATTATTAAACAATCATCACAAGCTAAAAGCGATATAAATTAGTGGTTAATTAGCTAAAAAAACAATAAAATACTAATTAAAGATAAAAATATATAGATAAAATGCCTATGTGATATTGAAAAAAATAATGATAATGGTAAAATTAACGAAAAGTACAAAATACTGTGATTAAAAACAAAATTGAGTGATGACTAAAAAGTAAATTAATGTATGCTTAATATAAAGTTAAAAACAAAGAAGGTTTTAAGGAGGACAAAACTATGAAATCAAAGCGTATTGCATGTATCGCAATGGCTGGTCTTATGGCTGCATCACTTGCAGGTTGTGGAGGCTCAGACAGCGATAACAAGGACACAACAGAGGCAACAAAGGCTGCCACAGAGGCAGCAGGAAGTGATTCAGCAGATGACACAACAGCTGATGCTGAGGGAATCAAGTCATATGCAGACATCCAGTTAGGAACAGACTTCACAGATCTTTCAGCGGAGATCAAGTTCTACAACAACAGAACTGATATGGACTCAGATGACTACGGCGGAAAGAACTGGAAGCAGTATCTTGAGGACTTCAACAAGGAGTACCCAAATATCAAGGTTGATGTTATCACAGATACAAACTATGCAGAAGATGCTCTTACACATCTTCAGTCAGGAAACTACGAGACAGTAATGTGTATCCCAGCAGTTGACATGGCAGACCTTTCAACATATTTCATGTCATATGGCGATTATGATACAATGAGCAGTCTTGTAAATTACTCAAACAGATGGCTGTATCAGGGTCAGGTATATGGTGTACCTCTTGCAGCTACAACACAGGGTATCGTATACAACAAGAAGGTATTTGCTGATGCAGGTGTGACAGACGTACCTAAGACACCAGAGGAGTTCATTGCGGCACTCAAGGCAATCAAGGATAAGAATCCGGATTGTATTCCACTTTACACAAACTATGCAGCAGGCTGGACAATGGGAGCATGGGATGATTATATCGCGATCACAGCAACAGGCGATGCTACATACAAGAACCAGAAGTTAGCCCATACAAAGGATCCATTCAAGAACTATGGCGACGATACACATGCTTATGCAGTATATAAGATCCTTTACGATGCAGTATCACAGGGACTTACAGAGGATGATTACTCAACAACAGATTGGGAGTCATGTAAGGGAATGATCAACAACGGCGAGATCGGATGTATGGTACTTGGTTCATGGGCATACCCACAGATGGAAGCAGGCGGACCTAACGCAGACGATATAGGATACATTCCTTTCCCTATCTCAGTAAATGGTAAGCAGTACGCTTCATCAGGTGCAGATTACTGCTTCGGTATCAACGTAAACGCTTCAGATGATGAGAAACAGGCAGCTCTTGTATTTGTTAAGTGGATGACAGAGAAGTCAGGATATGCTTACAACGAGGATTCACTTGCAATTGTTCCTGGTTCAGAGTCAAAGATCTCATTCGATGGTGTTGACTTCGTTGCAGACGAGCCAGCTCTTGAGGGCGAGGAGGATTACCTCAATCAGCTCAATTCAGAGTCAGAGCTTAACGTAAGCAATGGTGGTAACGACAAGATCCAGGCCATCATCGAGCATGCTGCAAACGGCGACATGTCATTCGACGATATCATGGCTGAGTGGAACCAGAAGTGGTCAGATGCTCAGGAGTCATTAGGAATCGAAGTTACTGAGAAGTAATAAAGATTTCAATATAAATAAGTAAGAATAAGCTACAGACCGGGGCGGGGGTTGCCCGCCCCGGTTTATTTTGAGAAAAATGTCATCAAACGAGTATTTGATGACAGGCTACCAGCAGTGTAGCTCATGATTATAAAAAGGCGGTGGAATGAGTATGGCTAACAAAAAACAATCCGGCTTTGGTAAATGGGCGTCAAGCAGGAAGGGGCAGCAGGTTATAATATGCGCAGCCTTCGCAATTATCCCATTGCTTTTGCTATTAGTATTTACATATATACCATTCGGAGAGATGGTTAAATTTAGTTTCTACAAGATGAAATATACGACGCCTGTAGAAAAGAGAGAATTCGTAGGATTAGCAAATTATATCGATGTATTCACAAGAAAAGACTGTTTCGGTGCATTAAAGCTCAGTTTGTATTACATCGTAGGAGCACTTGTACAGTTAGTGCTTGCACTTTTCCTTGCAACTCTTCTGAGTTTCAAAGTAAAAGGTGGTAACCTTTTCAAGGGATTTATTTTCTTCCCTTATCTTATCAGTGGTATCGCTGTAGGTTTCATTTTCAAATTCTTCTTCACAAGAGGATTCGTGTTTGACTCAATCCTTCAGTTGTGTGGATTTAGCTTAGACAACCTTCCATACTGGCTCAAAGACCAGAGTGTCAACAACTGGACACTGGTTTCAACCTCGGTCTGGAGATACCTTGGACAGATGATGGTTCTCTTCATTGGAGCTATCATGTCGGTAGATGCAGAACTTTATGAGGCGGCAGAGCTTGATGGTGCAAATAAATTCCAGCAGTTTAGATATATTATACTGCCAAGTATCAAGACAATCGTTACATTAAATGTAATTTTAGCAATAACAGGATCACTCAGTGCTTTCGAGCAGCCTTTCGTTATCACAACAGGTGCAAACGGAACAGGTACTTACTTCATCATCATGAACAAGATAGCACATACAAGCCAGAAGGTTGGTCTTGCATCAGCAATGGCCGTTGTACTTCTCCTTATCATACTTATATGTGCTGCGCTTCAGAAGCTGTTCTTTGAGTACATCTTCAAGGATTCAAGCTCAGATGATGAGAGTTATAAGGCAAAGAAGCTTCGTAAGAAACAGGAGAGAGATACCAAGAAATACGTGAAGCAGATGGCTGCTTCTGCGAAGGGAGGCAAGTAACATGGCAAGAGGAAAGACGGATGTGCCAAGCATAGCACCAATAAAAGAAAAACGAACCGTTGGATATTATGTAAGAGGTTTCCTCAAGTACTTTGTACTCATATTCTTCTCACTGTGTGCGGTTGTACCTCTTATATCATGTATTACAACAGCCTTCAAGACAACAGATGAGTATAAGGCTACTTCAGTAATGCAACTTCCTGAAAGCTTTCTGAACTTCAGCAACTTTGTAAAGGCATTCACGACTGCCAACATGGGACGTGCATTCCTCAACTCAGTAATAGTCATGGTATGCGTACTTATCGTGTCAGTTGTAATAGGAACACAGCTTGCATATGTGCTTAACAGATTCAAGTTCCCGGGAAACGGCTTTATCAGAACACTTTTCCTTGTGGCATCATTGCTTCCTGCAGTTGCTATGCAGGTTACAGTCTACAACATCATGGGTGATCTGAGATTCATAGATCACTTATATGGTTACATCATCATGAGCTGTGGTACAGATGTTATCTCGATCTACATCTTTATACAGTTTATGGAGAACATATCAGTATCTCTTGACGAGTCAGCTATCGTGGATGGTGCATCATACTGGACCATCTACTGGAAGATCATACTTCCACTTCTCAAGCCGGCTATCGTTACAGCTTGTATATTGAAGGGCGTTGTAATCTATAACGAGTACTACGCTGCAAACCTTTACCTCATAAGCCCGGAGATCAAGACAATGGCTATCTCACTTTACAAGTTCGTAGGACCTATGGGCAGCCAGTACAACCTGATATGTGCAGGTGTTATCATATCGATCATACCGGCACTTATAGTATTCATCTGCTGTCAGAAACAGATCTACAGTGGTATTACACAGGGTGCTGTAAAGGGTTAATAATTTATTAGAAGAAGAGAGTTCATGAATATGAGAAATGAAATTCAAAAAGAATTAATAGATGCTATCATCCCATTCTGGGAGGCCCTGAGGGATGATGAGTACGGCGGATTTTATGGGTATATGGATTATGACCTCAACCTTGATAAAAAGGCTGAGAAGGGTTGTATTCTTAACAGTAGAATTACCTGGTTCTTCGCAAGTGCGTATAAGGCACTCAAGGACCCGAAGCTTCTAGATGAGGCTGCTCATGGATATGAATTTCTGAAAGAATATTGTATAGACAGGGAATATGGCGGAATATATTGGTCCATGAATTACGATGGTTCACCCAAAGATACGACAAAACACACCTACAATCAGGCATTTAGTATATATGCCTTATCCGCCTATTACGAAGCTTCCGGCGATTCGGAAGCTTTGGACCTGGCCCTGCAGCTTTTCCATACAATAGAAGAGAAATGTACTGACGAAGGTGGCTATCTCGAGGCATTTACAAGAGAGTTCAAGCCAGAGTCAAATGATAAGCTTTCTGAGAATGGTGTTCTCGCAGAGAGAACAATGAACACACTGCTCCATGCACTTGAGGCTTACACAGAACTTTATAAGGTATCCAAGGATTCCAAGGTAAAGGAGCGCCTGAAATGGCTGCTCGATGTATTTGCTGATAAGGTATACAATCCGGAGCTTAAGAGACAGGAAGTGTTCTTTGATAAGGATTATAACTCTCTGATCGATCTGTACTCATACGGACATGACATTGAGACATCATGGCTCCTGGATAGGGCGACCGAGGTGCTTGGAGAGGCAGAGTACACAGAGAAGATTACAAAGATAACAGATATCCTTGCAGAGCAGATATATGAGCTTGCTTTCGATGGACATTCAGTTCTGACAGAATGTGAAAAGGGCGTGCCATACACGGTAAGAGTATGGTGGGTTCAGGCGGAATCAATAGTAGGATTTATAAATGCTTATCAAAAGTCGGGTGATAAGAAGTATTACGAGGCTGCCGAGAAAGTCTGGGAGTACATAAAGGAATATTTTATCGACAAGAGACCGGGATCAGAGTGGTTCTGGGATCTGAATGCAGATGGAACACCGAGAGTCGGACGTCCTATAGTTGAGCCATGGAAGTGCCCATACCACAACGGCAGAATGTGCCTTGAGATTATGAGCAGACTCGCTGACGGCAAGTAGATAGCGTTCAATTGCTTTCAAATTATAAGGAGAATGCCTAAATGATGAATGAGAAATATTATGTAGAGCTTGACAAACTGAACAAGCTTCTTGAGAGAAAGAATAAGAAGACAGATTTCTATAATGGAATCTATGACAGATATGAGTACCCTGTACTCACAAGAGAGATGATACCTCTCACATGGAGATATGACTTAAACCCTGAGACAAATCCATACTTCATTGAGCGTCTCGGAGTTAACGCTGTCATGAACTCAGGTGCAATCTACCTGAACGGCAAGTATTATCTTGTCGCAAGAATAGAGGGAAATGATAGAAAGTCATTCTTCGGCGTAGCTGAGAGTGACAACGGTATCGATGGATTCCGTTTCTGGGATTATCCAATCCTTCTGGATGATGTATGTCCTGAGGAAACAAATGTATATGATATGAGACTGACACAGCACGAGGATGGATGGATCTACGGTGTGTTCTGTTCAGAGAGCAAGGATACAACTGTAAATGACCTCTCAGCAGCAGTTGCAGCAGCAGGTATCGTGAGGACAAAGGATTTAAAGCACTGGGAGCGCCTTGACAACCTCAAGACTCTTCGTTCCCCACAGCAGAGAAATGTTGTACTTCACCCTGAATTTGTGGATGGCAAGTACGCATTCTATACACGTCCAATGGATGATTTCATCGAGACAGGAAGCGGCAGCGGAATAGGATTCGGTCTCTGTGATGATATAGAGCATGCGGTTATAGACGAGGAGAAGATGACAAGTCTTCGTAAGTACCACACTATAACAGAGGCAAAGAACGGTGCAGGTGCACCTCCAATAAAGACAGACAAGGGCTGGATCCACATCGCACATGGTGTGAGAAACACAGCTGCCGGTCTTAGATATGTACTCTACGCATTTGCAACAGACCTCAATGATCCTTCAAAGGTTATCGCTGAGCCATCAGGAATGCTCATCGGACCTCGTGGTGAGGAGAGAGTCGGCGATGTATCAAACGTTGTATTCACAAATGGCGCCATCGTAAACGAGAACAACGAGGTGTTCATCTACTACGCATCAAGCGATACAAGAATGCATGTTGCAACAACAACAGTTGACAGACTTATCGATTATGTATTCAACACACCATCTGATCCGGGAAGAAGTGTAGAGTGCGTAGCACAGAGATGTGAGCTTATCAAGAAGAACCTGGAGTTTCTTAAGAATACAGACAAGTAAGAAAGTATAATATATGGGCTGCCAGATGAAACAGCACGTTGGTTAGTATGCCCTTTGCCTGTGCAGATACCATATAACGTGATAATAAAATAAAAAATCCGGCTAAGATGCCGGAAGAAAGAGGTACTTATGTCAGAAGTAAAAATGTTCAGCGAGCCTGTGCCAAACGTGCCATGGCAGGACAGACCGGCAAATGACAATCATGACGCTCCAATCTGGAGATATACAGAGAATCCTATAATAGGAAGAAATCCGGCAAAGGGTGTTGCAAGAATATTCAATAGTGCAGTAGTTCCATTTGATGGAAAGTTTGTTGGAGTATTCAGAGGTGAGCAGGTGAATGGAATTCCATACATCTACCTCGGAGAGAGCGAGGATGCTATCCACTGGAATATCAGCGAGGAGAAGATCAAGTTTGTTGATGAGAACGGTGAAGAGTTCATGCCTATATACGCATATGATCCAAGACTTGTAAAGGTAGAGGATACATATTATGCAATCTGGTGCCAGGATTTCTATGGTGCAGCGATAGGCATCGCAAAGTCAAAGGATCTCAAGACATTTGTGAGAATCGAGAACCCATTCCTTCCATTTAACAGAAATGCAGTTCTCTTCCCAAGAAAGATCAACGGTAATTTCGTGATGCTGTCACGCCCAAGTGACAGTGGACACACACCATTTGGTGATATATTCGTAAGTGAGAGTCCTGATATGGTTTACTGGGGTAAGCACAGACATGTCATGGGCAAGAGCAGCGAGTGGTGGGAGTCACTCAAGATTGGCGGCGGTGCAGCCCCTATTGAGACTTCTGAAGGATGGCTGTTATTCTACCATGGAGTAGCGGGAACATGTAACGGTTATGTATACTCGATCGGTGGAGCAATCCTTGATATCGACAACCCATCGATCGTTAAGTATCGGTGTGAGAACTTCCTTCTCACACCGGAAGAGTGGTACGAGGAGCGTGGATTTGTTCCTAATGTATGCTTCCCATGTGCTACTATTCACGACAGCGAGTCTGGAAAGATCGCCATTTACTACGGTGCAGCTGACAGCTATGTTGGCCTTGCGTTCACAAAGCTTGATGAGATCGTAGATTATATCAAGTCACACAGTGTGGTAACAACTTCTGATACCGAGATCGGTAGAAGATAGTTAGTTATAGATCGCTATGAGCCCCTACTCATACGCGGCAATTGTATTATTTTTTTCTCATTTCCCAAGGCGGTGCCCGCCGCCTTCGGGACCCCTCTAAAAAGAAATGTAATGGCAGGTGATTGCCAAAACTTTTAGACTATGACAGCCTGGCAGTAAGCCGGGCTGAATTTGGTTCTGAGAGCTTTGGCAATCATATGACAGATTTTGGATCTAATAAGCCGGGAAAAGGACTCTGATGTATAGAAAAAGGCAACAGATGCAATAAAATAACAGTGGCATACATTATCATGGAAATGACGAGTGAAGAAGTCATAGTCAATGTAAAAATATGATTCCTTCAACGTCTTATATAGAACAGGCAATTGGGGAATGGTGTAATCAGTAACAGGTGTACATATTCGACATTGTCATGGTTCGGACATTTGAGCCCGCCGGTACTTAGATGGCGCGTTAGCGGCATCTTAGTATCCGCTGCAGGGCGAAACGAGCGGGAGCGTTCCGAGCCAGACAAGTCGGATGTGTACACCGTACGGATATGCACACAATTGCCGTACGTCAAAAGGAGGAAAATGACAATGAACAAGGAAATACTTTTTTTAAATCCCGTGTTTACGCACAATATCTGGGGCGGTACAAAGCTCAGAGAAGAATATGGATATGATGTTGAGGGCGATGATATAGGCGAGTGCTGGGGAGTTGCGGCACATGAGAATGGCAACTGTACAGTGAAAAATGGCGAGTTTGCAGGTCATACGCTTGCCGACTTATGGGACAGCCACAGAGAGCTGTTTGGCGGCATAGATGGTGTCAGATTCCCACTGCTTATAAAGATAATCGATGCAAAAGATGATCTGAGTATTCAGGTGCATCCGGACGATGCATACGCAGCAGAACATGAGAATGGTTCATTTGGTAAGATGGAGTGCTGGTATATTCTTGACTGCAAGGAAGATTCAACACTTGTAATTGGTCATAATGCAAGGACAAAGGAAGAATTATGTGATATGATCGAAGGTAAGAAATGGAAGGAATTTATCAGAGAGATCCCTGTTAAGAAGGGGGATTTCATTCAGATAGATCCCGGTACAGTACACGCGATCAAAGGAGGAATCACACTTCTTGAGACACAGCAGAACAGTGACATCACATACAGAGTTTATGATTATGACAGACTGAGCAATGGAAAGCCTAGAGATCTTCACGTAAAGCAGAGCATAGATGTTATAACAGTTCCTGCAAAGCCGGTTGAGGACAGCGTTATAAGTGTCAAGGCAGATAAGGCAAATGAACTCTGTGAGCTTATAAGCTGTAAGTATTACACAGTATACAAGCTGGATGTTGAGGGAAAGGCAGAGCTGAATGTGGGCGACAAGCCATTCCTTATCATGTCTGTAACCTCTGGAAGTGGAACAGTGGATGGAAACGCTATAAAGAAGGGTGATCACTTTATCCTGCCAAACGGATACAGCAACCCAGTGTTTGAGGGCAATATGGAGATCATAGCATCCACAGTCAGCAAGTAAGATCCTGCCTTTGGAAGAGAATGTCAAGGGGGATAGTTATGAAGAGAAAGACGATAGGTGTTCTGGTAGGCGGAATCACGGATGATTTTACAAGGCTGCTCTGTCATGGGGTTATAGAGAGGGCAAAGACGCTTGATGTCAATATAGTTGTTATTCCGGGTAAGTTTCTTGACCGGGAATACCCAGAAACGTCAGATATATATTATGAATATCAGTATCAGACACTGTTTTCCTATGCTACAAAGGAGAATCTGGACGGCGTTATTGTTGCATCGAGTTGTATTGGCTGCTTTGCAACCAAGGAGCGTATCAGCGAATTTATAAAAAGATATCTGAAGATGCCGTGCGTGATAGTGGCTGCAGATGAGCCGGATCAGATTTGTGTCAGATATGACAATGGAGCAGGCATAAGAGAAGGACTCAATTACATGATCGAGGAACTTGGTTATACAAGAATAGGCATGATAGGCGGTCCGGACTCCAATTATGATGCAAAGGAGAGAAGGAGAACCTACATTGAGGTGCTTGAGGCTCATGGAATAGAGTTTGATCCGGGACTTTATGTGGAGGGCAATCTTACATCGGAATCAAAAGAGGTTTTCAGAGATATTCTGGACAGGAATCCGGACATGCAGGGAGTGTTCTGTGTGAATGATTCCTGTGCATCTGGTTTTTATGAAGAACTTAAGGCGAGGGGCATTCTGCCGGGAAGAGATATATCAGTCATGGGTTACGATGATATTGAGTGGGCTACACAGATATATCCGACGCTTTCGACTGTGCGTGCAGACGCGGGAAAACTTGGCTCAGAGGCTGTAAATCTTATGGTCAGGCTCATTGATGGCAAGCAGGTTGAGAGTAAGATACTTCCTACTGAGTTTATCAGAAGAGATTCATTTTGTAAAAAAGGCGGATCAAGAAAACGTAGTAAGAATGTCATTGAGGGATATCTCTCAATGAACCATATGCTCTCAGAGCAGTGGGAAGAGCGGAATAAGACTCAGTTCAAGATGAAAACATTTATCCAGAAGGTCTTGAGCTTTGACAGAGGCAACGACAGAAGTTATGGAGAGATTCTTGGCACCATGGACTGGCTGGACATAGAGAATGCATTTATATTCTTATATAAAGAGCCAATAATACATCTGATCGGTGAGCCATTTGAACTGCCTGACCAGTTATATCTCAAGACTAAGGATCTTAAAGAGAAGGTCAGCAGTGTGATCACTGTGAACCAGAAGGTGTCATCATCAAATCTCTATGATTTTGAGAGCCTCGGTGTGGAAGGAGCTGGAATATATGTACTCTTGCCGCTGTATTCCAACGAAATACTCTATGGAGTTCTTCTGTGTGATCTCACGGAAGGAGTTCTGGTGAATGGGGAGTTTCTTGGAAACCAGGTCTCAGCTGCTGTCAAGATGATCAATCTGCTCAAGACGAACGAGGAGATCATGAAGCGCCTTGAGGAGAGTATGGCGATCCTGCAAAAAAACAACATTATGCTTGACAATCTGTCAAAACAGGATCCCCTTACAGGAATCATGAACAGACGAGGTTTCTTTGACAGATCATTACAGCTGCTCAAGGAATGTGAGGAGCAGAAAAGGACGGCTACGGTATTCTACGCTGATATGAACAGTCTCAAGATCATCAATGACAGATATGGACATGATGAGGGTGATTTCTCTCTTAAAACCATAGGAGATATTCTGATCAAATCTGTAGGCGATAATGGAATCGTAGGCAGAATAGGTGGAGACGAGTATTGCTGTCTTGTACTCGGCCTTAAGGACTCTGACGCTGCAGATGCATTTGCTGAGGAAGTATACAGTTCATTTGAGAAGTTTAATGAGCACTGTGATAAGCCTTATAAAGTGAGTGTATCGCTTGGAAACTGTCAGATCGTAGAATATAACAAGAAAGGTCTTCAGAATGCCATGACTATGGCAGATGAGAAGCTGTATGAGGTGAAGAAGTACAGGAAGAAGGATGTTGTTAAGGTTAAAAATTGATAATTTATATAATAAATAAAAGGTATGATCAGGTTGCGTTGAGTGCAGCTTGATCATACCTTTTTTTATAAAATCTATGCTCCCAGAAAAAATGTCTAAAATGTATAAATACAGAAAAAATATCTAATAATACTTGTGTGATGTATATTGCGCATGGAGGTGTTGTTGAGATGAAAAGAAATGATCATGGATGGAAGCTGGTTTCAGATTCCGGCTGCAGTCTGCTCGTGCCGGATGGACCGGATGGACTGGCTGGAATAGATATAGATATAGATCATGCTGAGGTTCCGTTTACAATATCTGTTGATAACACAGATTATATAGACGAACCGGGTATAGATATAGAGAAGATGCTTGAACATATTGCAAATTGCCGGTCAGGCGGAAGAACTAGCTGCCCTTCACCCCATGCGTGGCTTGAGGCGTGGGGGGATGCGGAAAATGTTATTGCATTTACGTTGTCAGCTGCATTATCGGGAAGTTACAACAGTGCCATAGCTGCAAGACATATGGCGCTTGAGAAATATCCGGACAGGAATATTGCGGTGATAAACACATGTGGTGCCGGGGGGCTCCCGGAACAGCTGACAAATATAATATATGAAGGTATTCATGAAGGTGATTCATTTGATGCCATAGTAAGTGCTGCCGACAAAGCAGTGAGGGAGACGCAGGTAATGTTTGCCTTGGGGAGTCTGGACAACCTGATAAAGGCGGGCAGATTAAATAAGCTTGTGGGTTATGCGGCTCATAGATTCAATATATCCGCAATAGGTGTGGCATCACCTGGTGGACGAATTGAACTCAGACACAAATTCAGAGGTATGAAGAAGACATATGATAAGCTGATAGATACTCTCCGGGAGACGGGATTTGCAGGGGGAGAGCTGGTCATAAGCCACTGTATGAATGAGGAGGAAGCAGAAAAGCTGGGGCATCTTATCAAGGCTGAATGGCTCGACACGGATGTGAGCGTCGTACCTGCAAGCGGGCTGTGCAGCTATTATATGGGAAAAGACGGGCTGATAATAACATATCATGAGTAGACTGCTGCACGGATAAATTATATAAAATGCTTGAAATAGACAAAATAATGGAAAATAATGGAAGGCTGCCGCACCTTCTATTATTTTTTGTGTATTAACCTATTGACATAGTAGGTAAATGGGAATATCCTATTTTTGCGAGTCAGATATTGACTTATTACGCCAAAAAATGGCGGATGAGGGTGATGACTGGAATGACCGTGTATTTGCGGCTGGAATGTGATCACACTCATATGTAAGGAGGATTTACAGATATGGTGATTTCTTCAAAGGGAGAATATGCCCTGAGGGTCATGGCAGACCTTGCCATAAACCACGACGGCAGATTCATTCCGTTAAAAGAAATAGTTCAGAAAGAGGAACTGTCCCAGAAGTATCTGGAGAGTATAATGCGCATGCTGTCCAAGGCAAATCTGATAGAGGCAGCCAGTGGACATGGTGGCGGCTACAGACTCAAAAAAGCCCCTGAGGAATATACACTGTGGGAGATACTTGAACTCACGGAAGGTGGACTTGCTCCGGTGGCATGCATGAAGAACAGCGCAATGACCTGTGACAGATCCGGACAGTGCTACACTTTGCCGATATGGCAGGGACTGGCGGAGTTGATACAGGATTATTTCCAGGGTAAGACACTGGCGGATATAGCCAGAAATGTGGAATGAGCAGAGTAATTTGATACAAGCAAAAAGATAATTAAAGCGGGACAATTGAATCGCCGGATATAGAAGTGATAAAGCAATTGCCGGGCTTGGTATAAAAGGAGGCAGACTGATGTCAGATAAAAAATTATTGGAAGTTAAGAATTTACATGTTGATGTTGAGGATAAACAGATCCTTCACGGTGTGAACCTGGAGATCGGCAAGGGTGAGACACATGTACTTATGGGACCTAATGGAACCGGAAAGTCAACCCTTGGATATGCACTTATGGGCAATCCTAGATATACAGTCAGAGAGGGCGAGATATGGTTTGATGGTAAGAACATCACAGAAGAGGCTGTCAATGAGCGTGCAAAGGCAGGAATATTCCTCTCATTCCAGAATCCTCTAGAGGTGCCTGGTGTGACACTCAGCTCATTTATAAGAAATGCCCTTGAGCAGAAGACCGGCAAGAGAATCCGTCTCTGGGATTTCAAGAAGGAGCTTGAGAGAACCATGGAGATCCTTCAGATGGATCCATCTTATGCGGAGAGAGACCTGAATGTGGGATTTTCAGGTGGTGAGAAGAAGAAGGCAGAGATACTTCAGCTTCTGATGCTCAAGCCATCACTGGCAATCCTTGACGAGACAGATTCAGGACTTGACGTTGATGCAGTCCGTACAGTATCAGCAGGTATCGAGGAATACCAGAAGAACTGCAAGGGAAGTCTGCTTATCATCACACACAGCACCAAGATCCTTGAGTCACTCACCGTTGACTACACACATGTCATGGTTGAGGGCAAGATCATAGAGACTGGTGACGCATCACTTGTGGACAAGATCAACGAGTCTGGATTTGCAGAGTATGAAAGGATATAGAAGATGAAGGAAAAGACATATGTAGAGGACATAGACAGAAATATATATGACTTCAAGTATGATGACAAAGATGCCTATAAGCTTAAAGCTGGTCTCACACCTGAGATAGTTGAGCAGCTTTCAAAGGAGAAACATGATCCGGCATGGATGCAGAATTTCAGACTTGAGTCTTTACAGATATACAACAATATGCAGGTGCCTGACTGGGGCCCATCCATCGAGGGACTGGATATTGACAATATAGTTACTTACGTAAGACCAAATACCAAGATGAAGGGCAGCTGGGATGAAGTTCCTGAGGATATCAAGGATACATTTGAGAGACTTGGAATCCCTCAGGCTGAGAGAAAATCCCTTGCGGGAGTTGGTGCACAGTACGATTCAGAACTCGTATATCACAATGTCCGCCAGGAGGTTGCGGACATGGGAGTTGTGTACACTGATATGGAGAGTGCACTCACAGGTGAGTATGCAGACATGGTGCAGAAGCATTTCATGAAGCTTGTCACCCCTCATGATCACAAATTTGCAGCACTTCACGGAGCTGTGTGGTCAGGCGGTTCATTTGTATATGTGCCACCTGGAGTAAAGGTTGAGATCCCACTTCAGTCATACTTCAGACTTAATGCAGCGGGCGCGGGTCAGTTTGAGCACACACTCATCATAGTAGATGAGGGAGCAGACCTCCACTTTATAGAGGGATGTTCGGCACCGAAGTACAATGTGGCGAACCTTCACGCAGGCTGTGTGGAGTTGTTTGTCGGCAAGAACGCAAAGCTCAGATATTCAACCATAGAGAACTGGTCCAAGAACATGTACAACCTGAACACCAAGAGAGCTCGAGTTGAAGAGGGTGGAACCATCGAGTGGGTATCGGGTTCATTTGGATCACATGTGTCATACCTTTACCCGATGAGCGTGCTCAAGGGCAAGGGCGCCAGGATGGAGTTCACCGGAGTTACATTTGCTGGTAAGGGACAGAACCTTGACACAGGAGCGAAGGTAGTTCATGCGGCACCTGACACAAGCTCATATATCAACACAAAGTCTATCTCCAAGGACGGGGGTATAAGCACATTCCGTTCATCAGTTGTAGTGACAAAGGAGGCTGAGAACTCCAAGGCAGCAGTTTCCTGCCAGTCACTTATGCTTGATTCGATATCACGTTCGGACACCATACCGGCCATGGATATCAGAACCAAGAAGGTAAATGTGGGACATGAGGCACAGATAGGAAGCATCAGTGACGAGGCTGTGTTCTACCTGATGTCCAGAGGAATGAGTGAAGAAGACGCGAGAGCATGTATCGTCAGTGGATTTGCAGACAATGTATCGAAGGAGCTGCCGCTTGAGTATGCTCTTGAGATGAACAACCTCATCCGTCTTGAGATGAAGGGCAGCATAGGTTAAGGAGGTGCGGTGACATGGAGAACAATAACGAGATGAAGATCAACAAGCTCCCGGCAAAGACATGGTACTGGCTTCGCATGAACGACACAGCACTTAACTGGAATCCGGACATGGCGGGATGCAGTGTGAAGATAGATGGCGGCAAGAAAGCTGATAAGCAGGCTTCTGATTTCGATGGAATAGAGACTGGTGCAGGAAGAGATGCGGACGTACTCTTCGCACAGCAGGCAGCAGGAAGTGTACTCGTTGCGGACGAGACCAATAAAGGGCAGACTGTACACGTGCTGATAAATGGAACCGGGGCAAATGGCAGCAGCGGTTATGCTTACGTGCAGGCAGATGCAGGTTCAGACATGACAGTCATAGAGACATTTGGCGAGAATGCGGAGGGCGGCAGCCTGGCATTCCGTACGCGTTTTAATATAGAGAAGGACGCACACATACGTCTTGTACAGATATTTATGCAGGATGAGAACACGACCATACTCAACGACGTGGGAAGTGAGTGTGCGGAGAATGGCCAGCTAGATGTGCTTCAGATATTTATCGGCAAGGGCAATCTGTACAACGGCGTGAGAACTGAGCTCATTGGTAAGCGTGCTTCAACCAACATGGATATAGGTTACCTTGGCCAGAAGAAGCAGGTCATAGATATCAACCTTGTGGTTAACCATATAGGCAAGAAGACCAACTGCAACATACAGGTGGATGGAACACTTAAGGATGCTGCGGAGAAGATATTCAGAGGTTCGATAGATTTCAAGACAGGTTCATCGGATTCGAAGGGCGCTGAGACTGAGAATGTACTGCTGCTCGGCGATGATGTGGTGAACAAGACTATACCGCTTATCCTCTGTGCAGAGGAAAATGTGGAGGGATCACATGGAGCGACCATCGGTGAGCTTGACGAGGATACTTTATTCTACTTCGCGTCAAGGGGAATCGATATGGAGACAGCCGAGGACATGATGACCAAGGGCAAGATGGAGGTCCTCTACCGCAAGATCCAGGACGAGAACACAGAGAAGCTGGTGGAGAAGCAGCTTGCGGAGGTAATGGAATATGACAGACAGGAATTATAGAGAGGATTTTCCTCTGTTGAGAAACAATGACACAGCTTATATAGACAATGCGGCCACAGCGCAGAAGCCACAGGTGGTCATAGACGCTGAGAGAGAGTTCTATGAGAAGAGCAATGCGAATCCACTCAGAGGATTCTATCCGCTCAGCCTTGAGGCGACAGAGAAGTATGAGAGTGCCAGAAAGGTAGTCAGGGACTTCATTCACGCTGACTCTGAGAAGGAGATAATCTTCACCAGGAATACCACAGAGAGCCTTAACCTTGTGGCATACAGCTACGCGCTGAATAACCTTAAGGCTGGTGACGAGATAGCAGTTACGATCATGGAGCACCACAGCAACATGCTTCCATGGCAGATGGCAGCCAGAGTCACAGGCGCAACTCTCAGATATCTCGACTGTGAGAAGGATGGAACGCTGACTGACGAGACCATCAATGCGGGAATCAACGAGCACACAAAGCTGCTTGCTGTCGGACATGTGTCAAATGTCCTCGGATGTGTTAATCCGGTCAGAAAGATGGCTGACAGAGCACACAGCTTTGGCGCGGTTGTCGTTGTCGATGGCGCACAGAGTACACCGCATATGGCTATAGATGTGCATGAGCTTGGCGCTGATTTCTTTGCATTCTCAGGCCACAAGCTGATGGGACCTATGGGAATAGGAGTGTTATACGGAAGACAGAAACTGCTTGACGCGATGCCTCCATTCATGTCAGGTGGAGAGATGATAGATTCGGTTTCAAGAGATGGTGCGGTATATGCGGAATTGCCTCACAAGTTTGAGGCTGGTACAGTCAATGCGGCAGGAGCTGCGGGACTTGCGGCTGCTATAGGCTACATCAAAGAGGTTGGATTTGACTATATAGAAAAGAGAGAGCTGGAGCTCACGACCCGTGCCATGGAGGGACTTGCAAAGCTTCCTCATGTGCATGTCATCGGTTCAGATAAGCCGGAGAACCACACCGGAATAGTGGCGTTCACCATAGACAATGTACATCCACATGATGTCAGCGAGATCATGGCTGCGGATGGAATAGATGTGAGGGCTGGACATCACTGTGCACAGCCACTGCTTGTACACCTTGGCGTGTACAATACGACAAGGGCAAGCTTTATGTTCTACAATACAGATGAAGAGGTAGATGCATTTGTGGAAAGTGTCGCAAATGTGAGAAGGAGAATGGGATATGCAGAATAATATTCAGAACAGGAACTTTTATAATGAGATCCTTACAGAGCACAATATGAGACCTGAATTCAAATATGATCTTCCTGCAGCAAATGTTGTGCTGGAGGGGGTAAATCCCAACTGCGGTGATGACATATGGCTCAAGCTCAAGGTTGAGAACGGAGTCATCGAGGACGGATCATTTGTGGGAGACGGATGTGCCATATCACAGGCATCGGCAGATATAATGCTTGGAATGATCATAGGAAAGACCAAGGAGGAGGCCTTGAAGCTTGGACAGCTCTTTCTGAAGATGATACAGGGAGAGGCTACAGACGAGGAGATAGACCAGCTTGAGGAGGCATCAGCGCTCAAGGATATAGCGCACATGCCGGCCAGAGTAAAGTGTGCGGTCCTCGGATGGCACACCCTTGAAGAAGCACTGAAGAATATATCATAAGGGTGGATTCCTTATGATATATTCTTTATCTGCATCTTAACTATAGGCATGATATACTTCACTTGAATGTGTGAAAGCGGGCGCCGCTGGTAAGATCTATGTCGTTTGTGACATGAGGTGTACTGGTGGCGCTTTCTTTAAAATAATCCAAAAGGGATTGATACATATGAAAAAAATAAATATACAAAAAAGCAAAAAAAATAAGGGGTGTAAATGTAAGGACATTATAAAAAATGTGCTGTTGATGCTGGTGATGATAGCCATAGGGGTTGGATTGTGTCTGATAATAAAGACAACATTTACTACAGACATATTGATACCGGCCGTCATGGTGTTTTCGGTATTTTTGATATCGGTGTTCACTGACGGATATGTGTATGGAATACTGGCATCTGTAGTCAGCGTGATAATAGTGAATTTTGCATTTACATTTCCGTATTTCAAGATAGATTTTCTTATTCCTGAAAATATCACATCGGCGATAATTATGATAGCCATAGCGTTTATTACCTGTGGTTTTACAAGCAAGATAAAGTATCAGGAAATGCTCAAGAAAGAAAGTGAGATGGAGAAAATGAGGGCGAACCTGCTGCGTGCAGTGTCGCATGATTTTCGAACTCCGCTTACCACCATTTACGGGGCCAGCTCGGCACTTATAGAGAGTGGCAGCGAATTTACGGATGAGCAGAAGGAGAAGATGCTCAGGGGAATACAACAGGATTCCCAGTGGCTTTATCGTATGGTTGAGAATCTGCTGTCCGTAACGAGGCTGGACGGAGACATTAATCTCATAAAGACCCCGATAGCCCTGGATGAGCTGATAGATTCGGTGCTTATCAAATTTGCAAAGAGATATCCTGATCAGGAGGTAGAAGTCGATCTGCCCGATGAGCTGGTCATCATACCAATGGATGCAATTCTCATAGAGCAGGTTATCATCAATATCCTTGAGAATGCAGTACAGCATGCAGAGGGAATGAAGAATCTGGCATTGAATGTGAAATGCGATGGCGACAGGGTTGTGTTTGAGGTACAGGATGATGGCGATGGAATACCGGAGGATAGGTTGAAACACCTGTTTGATGGAAGCCTTCTGGGGGACAGCTCTGATGAGGTGTCCGCGGACTGCAGGCCGAGAAGAAATGCCGGAATAGGTCTGTCGGTATGTGCGACCATCATAAAAGCACATGGAGGAGATATAAGTGCATACAATTCCGCGGAAGGTGGTGCAGTATTCAGGTTTACACTGAAGATAGAGGAGGTTACGGATGAGCAATAACAAATACAAAGTCTTGATAATAGAAGATGAACAAAATATCAACAACCTGCTGGATACCCTGATGCAGGCAAATGGTTATCAGACGATCATAGCCACATCCTGCGGGAGTGGACTTATGATGTATGCGTCTCATAGGCCTGACATAGTTATACTTGATCTCGGACTCCCGGATAAGGATGGTATATCGTTCCTCACAGAGATAAGAAAGACGGATTTCACGCCGGTTATAGTTCTCTCGGCGAGATCTGATGAGAAGGATAAGGTGGAGGCTCTCAATCTGGGTGCAAATGATTATGTTACAAAACCATTTGGTTCGGAGGAGCTGGTTGCCAGGGTCAGATCTGCACTCCGCACAGTGCTTTACCAGGCACATGACAGTGAACTGCCGACAGGAAAATTCCAGACTGGGGATTTGCTCATAGACTATGAGGCCAGACGAGTGTTCATAGGGGATGAGGAGATCAAGCTGACTCAGACTGAGTACAACATAGTCGATCTTCTGTCCAGACATCCGGGCAAGATGCTTACATACAGTTTTATAGTCAAGGAGGTCTGGGGCTACAATGACATGGGAAGCACCAAGAGACTTCAGGTCAATATGGCGAATATAAGAAAGAAGTTCGGAGTGAAGCCGGGCAAGAAGAGTTTTATCATCAATGAGCTGGGCGTGGGATACAGGATGTGTGATGACAGCGAAAAACTCATTGATAGTATTTGATGGTAGATTAATAAAATAAAGTCCGCTATACTGATTTTATGAAGTATAGCGGATTTTTTATTAAATCAGGAGGAGTGTTATGAAAGGGTACAGAAAAATCATGAAGGCTGTGGCGGTCATTCTTGCATTTGCACTGATATTTTCAGGTATGAATGTTCCGGGAACTGCGCTGGCAGCTACAACGGCGGCTACGGCAAAAAACACGGTTGTAAAGAGCATCACTGTGAGCAATCTGCCAGCCGGCACACTTACGCTCAAGGCGGGAAAGTCATTTGCTCTTAAGACAAATGTGGCGGCGAAAGAGCTGAAATTCGTAACCAGCAACAGAAGGATAGCAACCGTGACAACTGCGGGAGTGATCAAAGCAGGAAATGTAAAAAATGGGACAGCTAAGATTACAATGTCGCTGAAGGCTGATCCTAAGGTAAAGAAGGTTATTACGGTAACTGCAGGACAGCCTGTCACGATTGTAAAGCTTACTAAAAGCAAGCTGACGCTGGTAAAAGGAAAAAGTGCTGTGGTAAAGGCTTCTGTTGGAACAAGCAAGGCAAGCAATAAGAAGGTCGTATGGAAGAGCAGCAATATAAAGGTTGCTAAGGTTAATTCCAGAGGACGGATAACAGCAGCCGGAGGTGGTTCAGCAGTCATCACAGCAGTAGCTGCAGATGGTTCCGGCAAGAAGGCAAGTTGTAAGGTATCAGTCAAGGCGTATGTAACTTCTATAAAGTTCAAAAAGGGCAGCGGTAAGATGTATGTGGGAAAAACAGAACAGTTAAACCCAGTCATTGCACCGGCAGATGCAACAAACAAAAAGTGTACCTGGAAGTCTTCGAATGATAAGGTCGCTATGGTAAGTTCATTCGGACTCGTTGTGGCTGTTGGCGCTGGAACCACAGTGATTACAGCAACAACTACAGACGGAACAAAAAAGACAGTAAAATATAAGCTGACAGTTCTAAATGCTGTGAAGATTGCTTCGGCGCAGGTGGATAACAGGCAGACAATAAATGTTACATTGTCATCTGCACAGAAGCTGACAGCATCAAATTTTGCTGTTAAAGTAAAGACCACATTAAATGGCGGCATATACAACAAGAGCATTCCGATTGAAAGTGTGTCTACAGGAGACAATAAAAAATACACGATCAGGTTAAACAAGGAGAACAGGCTTTCATCTTCGGACAGAATATGTGTGTACGTAAGTGGACTTACAGGAACAGGAACCGGTAAGGTGGAGACATATTATTCTGACGGAAAGTATAATAAGACATATTATGAAGCCAGAGCAATTGAGCAGAATGCGAATGTGAATACAGACGTTAATTTATCTGGCAGTGGCTACCTCAAGGTTTCTGTAAAGGACGTTCCGGCTGGAATGAGGTATACAATAGGTGGAATGCGTTCCAACTGTATTACTTTCACAGGGAAAATAACCAAGTCTGGCACATCAGTCACGACAATTACAGCAGTTGATGAGTATGGTAATACAATGACAACTATCGTAACATGGTGTGTATACAACAGCTCCGTGATATCAGCTTATTACAGCCCAAGGTATTATCGCACTCGTGGTGAAAGTGGAGCGGCTGTGCATGTAGCTGCTGATATAAATTCTGTAGCTGGTGGCTCAGGAAATTATATCTATGATATAGTTGGCAATACTTATGGTCTTGATATTTATAGTAATGGTAAATTGGAGGGTTACATCAATAAGGCTGGTACTTATAATATAAAAGTCAGGATAACAGATTCCGATAATGCCGGAGTCAGCACAACTGTAGACTGTGTGATAAATGTTGCACAGGGAATTACAGTATCGGGATATATCAGGGATGTGGCAGGAGAAGTATTGTCAAATGCATATATTATATTTACGAATAGGGACAAATCCACAGAGTATACATATTACTGTTATTCTGATGTAAAAAGAGATGGATCGTATTCTGTAGATATTGTTCCTGGGACATATGATATAGCTATATATTCGGGTTCGGACACAACATACATATATTCACAGCGGTTTACCGGAAACATTTCGGGAAGAAATTATTCGTCGGATGTAAAAAAGATATCCGTTAGATCAAAGGATAACGGATATAATATAGAGAATATCGGCACATGGTATGACGAGGATGGCAACAGCGTTGGAGCTGGTGCATACGTTTATCTGGCGCCTGGTACTTACAGACTTACAGGTCGCGGGGTTGCTTTAGCCGGAACTATAACCGCAACGATAAACAGCAAGACTTCATATGTTGTAGCAGATATTAAGACAGACTATGAGGAGATTGGTGATAGAACCTCTATAAATGCATCAGTGGGAACATACTATAGATTTGTTCCAAAGATGACGGCAGCATACTATATCTATTCAAGCTCTGGATCGAGTAATAATCCATATGGACATCTTTATGATGCAGATGGAGAAGTGCTTACAATTAATGATGATGACAAGCAGGAGCATATCAGCACAGGAAATGACCACGATTTCTATATGTCATATAACTGTGAAGCAGGAAAAGTCTACTATATTAATGTTACACGAAACAGCAGTATGGTATATATAACCACAGAGTATCCTGGAAATTAAGTGGATACCCGTACGTCTTTTTATGTGGATATGAGTAATGCTCAATAGCATGTGCGAGATTGACAAGCATAGTATATAATTTTTAATATATGATATGGTGTAATAAAAGGGAATGTTACATAAAAAAGGAGGAAATTTATGAAAAGAAGTAACAGGTTTATGGCGGTCGTTGCGGTGATCCTTGTATTTGCATTGACATTTACAGGTGTCAGCATTCCGGCAAATGCGGCGGTCACATCAACCGTCAAGAGTATCACGGTGAAGAATCTTCCAAGTAATACTCTTACACTCAAGGCGGGGAAAACATTTACACTGAAAACAAATACGACTTCAGGCAATCTGAAATTCTCAACAAGCAATAAAAAGATCGTGACAGTATCTTCTACAGGTAAGATAAAAGCAGTGAAAAAGGGTAGTGCAAATATCACGATCTCTCTCAAGTCAAATGCGAAGATCAAGAAGGTGGTGAAGGTCACAGTCGGACAGCCGGCCACAAGAGTCAAGGTGAACAAATCTGCGCTGACGATCAAGAAGGGCAGGTCGGCAGTGATAAAGGCGACAGTAGGACCTAACACAACCAGCAATAAGAAAGTTATCTGGAAGAGTAGCAATTCCAAGATCGCAAAGGTAAGTGCTACAGGCAGGGTCACAGCGGTAAAAGGCGGAACAGTGACTATCACAGCAGTGGCTGCTGACGGTTCAGGAAAGAAAGCAGTCTGCAAGGTAACAGTAAAGGCACCGATAACATCATTAAAATTCAGCAAAATAAGTGGAAGGCTGTATGTAGGAAAAACGATGCAGCTCAGCCCAGTTATAAAGCCGGCAGATGCAACCAATAAGAAATGTGCATGGAGTTCTTCAAATGATAAGGTAGCCATGGTAAATTCTGAAGGAAAAGTATATGCGGTTGCTGCAGGAACAGCAGTGATAACAGCAAAGGCTACAGATGGCACAGGTAAGAAGGCGACATACAAAGTCACAGTTGCGAAAGCGAACACCATAGCATCTGCAACTGTCAGTGACCCACAAACTGTGCAGGTTACATTATCGGGAAGTCAGAAACTTCCGGCTTCCAGTTTTGTTGTAAAGGCGAGCACGGTACTGAATGGAACATATAACTATACCATTCCATTGGACGGCGTGACGACAAAGGACAATAAAACATACACCATAGCGCTGAGAAGAGGATGCTCATTAAGCGATTATGTGAGAGTCTGTGTCTATGTAGATGGACTGTATGGCACAGGTAAGTCAAGTATTGAGACATATTATTCCAAGGATCATTCAAATAGAAGGGTTTATATGACTTATGAACTTGAACAGAATGAGTCATTCAGCAGAGAATTTACAGTGGATCGCGCAAGAGGAATATGTAAATTTACTGTAGACAAGCTCCCTGATGGTGTGAAATATGCAATAAAAACGGATGGAAGTAACGCAATCAGTTTCAGTGGAACAGTGAGAAAGACAGGAACAACGAAAACAACAATTAAGTCTGTTGATGAGCTGGGGGATATAGTTACATACATAATCACATGGAATGTCAGCAGTTCGTCGGTGATCGCGGCGTATTATATACCTCAATACGGCATGATAGGCACGGATGATAAATATTATTCAGTAAGTGTGAAGCCTGCATCTGTCGCAGGCGGTTCAGGGAAATACACTTATAGCATAGACGGGGATGACTATGGCTTGAGTGTTGATATAACAGGAAGGGTCACAGGAAAAATTTATCAGGAGGGAACATATAACCTGAAGGTAAAGATAACGGATGACAACGATACGAAGATCAGCACCACAGTTAACTGTGAGATAAATGCTAAAAAGGCGATCAAGGTTGAGGGGTATGTCAAGGATATAAATGGAAATAACCTGAACGGGGTATCGATCAAGTTCTACAATCAGGATAAAGCAACTCCTTATAAGCTTGCGTGGAATGGTGCTACATCAAGAAATGATGGCTCATATTCGATGGATCTGTTCCCTGGTACATACAAAGTGGTAATATCCATAAGAGATGACAGCACATATCTGTATAATCAGAAATTTGACAAGTCTGAGACTGGCAGAAACTTTGTATCAGATGTATTAAAACTTACTGTAAATCCTGACAATGCCAAGTATTCTGTTGATGATATCGGAGCATGGTATGATGAATATGACAGACAATGCGGTACAAATGGGTATGTTTATCTTGTCCCAGGAACATCATATACACTTAAGGCCAAAGGAATGGGTAAGCGGGGAGTGATAACTGCAAAGGTAGACAGAAAGGCAGTTTCAGTCACAGCAAAAATGTCTGAGGATGTGATCGAGATTGGCGATAAAACCTCATTTTATGCAGAAAAAGAAGAGTTATACAAATTTGTTCCAAAAACCACGGGCACATATTACTTCTATTCAATTTCGACAGGAGATCCGTATGGATATCTGTATGATGAGAACAGAAAAATTCTGGCAGCAGTGGATGATGTAAAGCACGACCTGTCAACTAATAAAAATGATTTTTGCATGAGTTATAAATGTGTTGCGGGCAAGACATATTATATATCCGTAATCAGATCCGCATGTGATGTATATATATCGACTACTAATCCGAAATCGGGTAATTAACTTTTGTGGTGATAATGTCAATATACAGTTTGTATATATATTGGAAAGTGATATAATAAGTAATATGATAGCTGTAGTTGCGTAGACGGGATATGCACATATTATAGTGAGGAGGATCATATTATGAACAAACTAATGAGAAAAGTAGTCGTGTTAATGGTTGCATTTTCCATGTTGTTTGCCGGGGCTTTTGCATCTGGCTCGACGGAGGTTCAGGCGGCCACAACTCCTGCAAAGGTGACAATAAAGAGCGCAAAGGCAAATTACTGGCATGATGAGATATTTGTGTCATGGAAGAGTGTGAAAAACGCCACAGGTTACCAGGTGGCATTTAGAAAGACGAACAGTTCTGTGTACAGAAAGGTTTCGGTAAGGGGAAAAACATCAAGAACACTTCTGCTTGACACTTACAGGACATCGTACACCATAAAAGTCAGAGCGTTCAGACAGGTCAGGGTAAAAGGAAAAGTAAAAACCTATTATGGCAAATGGTCAAATATAAAGGTTGTAAAACAGAAATATACACCACCAAAGAACAACACAAGTTCCGACAGTTCTGGAAATTCCGGAAGTGGAAATGGTTCACAGGGATCGATTGGAACAGGTTCTGGAAATGATGTATGGATACCGAGAACAGGAAAGAAGTACCACAGCAGATCGACATGTAGTGGCATGAACGGACCGACAAAGGTATCAAAGAGTTATGCAGAGAGCATGGGATATACTCCTTGTAAAAAGTGTTATTAAGTATATTTAATTAGAATATTAAGAACTAGTGAAAAGCCGGGGATACAATAAGTGGATTGTATATCCGGCTTTTCGCCTTTTTATACAAAATAATAGGGAATTTTGCGAGATTGACAAAAAAATGCGCATAATTCATAATTGTGATATGGTGTATTAAAAAGGAAAGGTTATGTTTTAAGGAAAAAGGAGGAACTTTATGAAAAGAAGTAACAGGTTTATGGCGGTCGTTGCGGTGATCCTTGCATTTGCATTGACATTTACAGGTGTCAGCATTCCGGTAAATGCGGCGGCCACATCAACCGTCAAGAGTATCACGGTGAAGAATCTTCCAAGTAATACTCTTACACTCAAGGCGGGGAAAACATTTACACTGAAAACAAATACGACTTCAGGCAATCTGAAATTCTCAACAAGCAATAAAAAGATCGTGACAGTATCTTCTACAGGTAAGATAAAAGCAGTGAAAAAGGGTAGTGCAAATATCACGATCTCTCTCAAGTCAAATGCGAAGATCAAGAAGGTGGTGAAGGTCACAGTCGGACAGCCGGCCACAAGAGTCAAGGTGAACAAATCTGCGCTGACGATCAAGAAGGGCAGGTCGGCAGTGATAAAGGCGACAGTAGGTCCTAACACAACCAGCAATAAGAAGGTTATCTGGAAAAGCAGCAATTCCAAGATCGCAAAGGTAAGCGTATCAGGCAGGGTCACAGCAGTAAGAGGCGGTAGAGCGACGATCACAGCGATTGCTGCTGATGGTTCAGGAAAGAAAGCGATCTGCATGGTGACTGTAAGGGCCTCAGTATCATCGATAAGTTTCAGCAAAACAAATGGAAAGATGTATGTTGGCAGAACGATGCAGCTAAGCCCGGTGATAAAGCCGGCAGATGCAACAAATAAAAAATGTGCATGGAGTTCTTCAAATGATAAGGTAGCAGTGGTAAATTCTGCAGGAAATGTATATGCAGCTGCTACAGGAACAGCGGTGATAACAGCGAAGGCTACAGATGGCACCGGCAAGAAGGCTTCGTACAAAATAACGGTCGAAAAACCAGTCACAATTGTATCGGCAATGATGAGTAACCCTCGTACAGTTAAACTTACGCTGTCATCTGAACAGAAACTGACGTCCTCAAGTTTTTCAATCAAGGCGAGTACAGTGATGAATGGTAATTATAATTACAATATTCCATTTGACAGTGTTACAACAAAAGACAATAAGAACTATACGATTGCACTGAGAAGAGGCTATACATTGTCAAGAAAGGCAAGAATCTGCATATATATAAAGGGACTTACGGGTACAGGTAATTCTAAAATTGAGACATATTATTCTGGAGACGTGAATAATAGAACGATTTATGTATCCTATAAGTGTGAGCAGAATGTTGGTATGAATAAGACTCTGGATGTAAATAGCATTGAAGGTTATAAGGGCATATGTGTGATCAATGTAGTGGGCCTCCCTGCCGGCGTGAAATACAAGGTGGATCCAGGAGATGCCAATAAGGTTTATTTCAGTGGAAAACCGACTAAGGCGGGAACGACTGTGACAACTGTTAAAGCAGTCGATGAACTGGGAAATGTGGACACTTATGAAATTTCATGGAATATATACAGCCAGACAACGATTGCAGGAAATTATGAACCAGTATTTAAAATTATGGGACGTAACAGCCATATCTGTAGGATCAACAATAGTATTGCAGCTGTGGCTGGCGGTTCCGGAAGTTATACATACAGTTTTGTTGGAGAAAGTTATAATCTCAGCATTGATTCAAAAGGAAAAATAACCGGTAAATTAGAAGAAGAAGGTACATATAATCTCAAAGTAAAAATAACAGATGCCAACAACGAAAAAATAAGTACCATAGTTGGTTGTGTGATAAAAACTATACTTGGATCAACTCTTATGGGGTATGTCAGAGATAAAAATGGCAATATACTGGATGGGGCAAGTGTTATTATCATAAACAAAGATAATTCAGTCCAATACGAACTTAACAGTGAATTTGCTACAGTAGATCGTAATGGACAATATTATATGTCAATTATTCCTGGAACATATGATGTGAAAATTAAAATTGGGGACGATGTGACTTATATCGGCAATCGTACATTTGGCGTTGGGGAGAATAAAGTGGATCTTGCGGCGGATGTAACAAAGATTGCGGTCAAATCTAACAATGAAAAGTGCACGGTTGACGATCTGGGCAGATGGACAGATGAATATGGTAGAATATGTGGCTGGAACGGATATGTGTATCTTGTTCCTGGAACATATGAGCTGACAGCGGAAGGTTCAGGTAAGCGTGGTGTGATATCAGCAAAAGTGACCAGTAAGACGACCACGTTAACTGCGGATGTGAATGAATTTGCTATTGACTTTGGCAATTTTAACGATGTATATGCAGAAGTTGGAATGTATTACAGGTATGTGCCAAAGAAAACAGGAACATATTATTTTTATTCTGTTTCATACGGTGATCCAAAGGGATACTTATATGATGAGAACAAAAATTTGCTCATGGAAGTGGACGATGCAGAGCATAGCAAGACAACAAATAAAAAAGATTTTTACATGAGCTATAACTGTGAAGCTGGAAAGTCATATTACATAAAAGTAAGCGGTAGTTCGGTTGATGTGTATGTAAGAGATTGTGATCCTAATGCAGAGGATTAACGGCTGGATATGTGCTTTATAAAGGAGTGGAGATGATATTTTTTACATCTTCACTCTTTTTTTAAACAATAAAAGCATATAATCCCTATTGACATAGTAGGAAATAAGTTGTATACTCCAACATGTTGATAGATAATTACTACATATCAGATAGGATATATGTGGATTGACGATGAAATTCATTGAACAGAGCGAGGTTCAATAGACGGGAGGTGGACAGATGCAACAGGTGTTGTGCTTTGGAGATTCCAATACATGGGGATACAATCCTGAGAATGGGGAGAGATTTCCCTGGGGAATCAGATGGACCAGTATATTGCAGCAGAAGCTGGCAAATAAAGATATAAGGATCATAGAGGAAGGCCTCTGTGGAAGAACAACAGTGTTCGAGGATCCACTGAGACAGGGAAGAAAGGGCGTGTCGCTGTTCCCAACTCTGCTGGAGACACACAAACCGGAGAATATAGTAATCATGCTTGGAACAAATGACTGTAAGACGGTGTTCTCGGCATCACCGGATGTGATAGGCAAGGGAATACGGAGACTGCTCATTCAGGCAAAACAGTATTCAGCAGACAGCAGGATACTTCTCGTATCGCCGATACACTTAGGCGAGCAGGTGTGGAAGGATGAATTTGATCCTGAGTTCTCACCGGAATCCGTTGAGGTGTCAAGGAAGCTCACAGATGTCTATAAAAAGATAGCCGACGAGTTTGGTGTAGAATTTCTGGCGGCGTCATCTGTGGCGGACAGCAGCGAGGCAGATCAGGAGCACATGAATCTGGAAGGCCATGCGGCTCTGGCGGGAGCGATAGAGGAAAAGATTTATCAGATGGCCTGTTAAAAGAATTATATAGAAAATAATGTACAGTATATAAAGATAGTAAAGAATCAAGAAAGACCATAGAGACTTGAAAAAAGTAAAAAAAGAAAGGAAACAAGAACCATGGCAAAGATAGCATCACAGTTGACAGAACTTATAGGAAACACTCCACTTCTGGAGCTCACAAATTATGAGAAGGAGCTTGGACTCAAGGCACACATCGTTGCAAAGCTTGAGTATTTCAACCCACTTGGCTCAGTAAAGGATCGTGTGGCAGCAGCCATGATCGAGCAGGGAATCAAGGATGGTCTCATCAACCAGGAGACAGTCATCATTGAGCCTACATCAGGAAATACAGGAATCGGACTTGCATTTGTATCAGCGGCAAAGGGCCTTCACCTGATACTTACAATGCCGGATACCATGAGTGTTGAGCGTAGAAAGATTGTTTCAGCTCTCGGTGCTGAGATCGTATTAACACCTGGAAGAGAAGGAATGAAGGGAGCCATCGCCAAGGCAAATGAGCTCAAGGAGCAGTATGGAAATGCATTCATCCCACAGCAGTTTGAGAACAAGGCAAATCCTGCTATCCACAAGAAGACAACAGCAGAGGAGATCTGGAGAGATACAGACGGAAAGGTTGATGCATTTGTATCAGCAGTAGGAACAGGCGGAACAGCCACAGGAACAGGAAGCGGACTTAAGGAGCACAACCCGAATGTCAAGCTGATAGCAGTTGAGCCTGCTGATTCACCTGTTCTCTCAGGCGGTGCACCTGGCCCACACAAGATTCAGGGAATCGGAGCAGGATTCGTACCTGGCGTTATGGATCTGAGCATCGTGGATGAGATCATCAGGATCCAGAACGATGATGCATTTGACACATCAAGAAAAATAGCAAAGACAGACGGTGTGCTGGTTGGAATATCTGCAGGTGCTGCACTCTATGCGGCAACTGAGCTTGCAAAGAGACCTGAGTACGAGGGCAAGACTATTGTGGTTCTTTTCCCGGATACAGGAGAGAGATACCTCTCAACATCACTGTTTAACCTGTAGACCGCAATAATTGCCTGGAGGTTGTGAACTGTATACAGTATTTGACATATCCAGTCGGGAGCGCTTTCGCTCGACTCAGTCTGCAGCGGTACTAAGGTGCCGCCTAAGGCGTCACCTAAGGACCGGCGACTTCGTATGTCCCTCCTTGGATGATGTCAAAACTGTATAGCAGAAGTTAATATCGTTGCAGCAATTATTGCTCATTGGATGAATTGACCTATTTATGAGAAAGAGAAAAGATATGAGACTTGGGAAAAAAGTATTGCTTCTGTCCATGGCGGCGGTGCTGGCGATAGGTGCTGCCGGCTGTGGCGGGAAGAAGGATGATGTTATCACAATTACAAATGTTTCGTATGACCCGACGAGGGAGCTGTATGAGCGATACAATGACATGTTCGAACAGTATTACAAGGAGCAGTACGGACAGGATATCAAGATCATACAGTCTCATGGAGGCTCCGGTGCACAGGCGAGGTCAGTGGTGGAGGGCTGTAATGCGGATGTTGTCACACTGGCACTTGAGCATGACATTGACCTCATATCAGCAAATGGCCTGATAGATTCAGGCTGGATAGATGAATTTGACAAGGATTCAGCACCCTACACATCTACTATCGTGTTCCTGGTGAGAAAGGGAAATGCTAAGGATATAAAGGACTGGGACGATCTGGTGAAGGACGATGTGGAAGTCATAACACCTGATCCGAAGAGCAGCGGTGGTGCCTGCTGGAATTTCCTTGCGGCTCTTGCATATGCGAGGGAGACGTACAGTGATGAAAATGATATATGGCAGTTCATGAAGAAGCTTTATCAGAATGTGTCGGTCATGGATTCAGGAGCCAGAGGTTCAACCACCACATTTGTGGAGAATGGCAAGGGTGATGTGTTGATAGCCTGGGAGAATGAGGCGATAGCGACACTGAAGGAATATCCGGAGGATTACGAGATAGTTAATCCGTCGGTGAGTATACTGGCTCAGCCGAGTGTGGCGGTTGTCGATGACAACGCAAAGCACAATGGAACAGAGGAGGTCAGCACAGAGTATCTGAAGTACCTGTACAGCGATGACGCTCAGAGGCTTGAGGCTGAGAGCGGCTATCGCCCGACAAATGAGAAGATACTCGCAGAGTATGCGGATGAGTTTGATCTGGACATCAAGCTGTGGACCATAGATGATTTCGGAGGCTGGGACAAAGCCTATGAGGATTTCTTCGATGACGGTGCAAAGTTTGACGAGATATATGATTATTAAAATGGATTGGAAGACGAGATGGCAGCAGAGGGAAATGACAAGAAGGATAAACTGAATAATGCAAAGAAAACCAGAGTTATTCCGGGATATCACCTGACACTTGGAATCGTCATTGCAATGCTGTCGCTGATAGTTCTGATACCACTGGCATCGGTGCTGGTGTCATCGCTTAAGCTCTCACCGAGTGAATTTTGGCATCTGCTTTTGAAGAAGAACGTGCTGAATGCATTCAAGACCAGCATAGGCTGTTCGTTCATAGCGGCGATAGTCAACACGGTGTTTGGCCTGATAATAGCGTGGACACTGGTCAAATACGATTTTCCCGGCAAGAAGATACTGGACGGATTCATAGAGCTTCCGTTTTGTCTGCCTACAGCAGTTGCCGGTATCACGCTGTCAAGACTGTACAGTGAGGATGGATTCCTTGGAAAGCCGCTTGCGGCTCTTGGAATAGATATTGCATACACAAAGATCGGACTTACCATCGCCCTTGTATTTGTGGGAATACCATTTGTCATAAGGGCGGTGCAGCCGATACTTGAGAAGATGGACAATCAGTACGAGGAGGCGGCCTACATGCTCGGAGCCACACCGAGAAGAACATTTTTCAAGGTTATTCTTCCGGAGCTCAGACCGGCGCTGCTTACAGGATTTGGACTGGCATTTGCCAGAGGAATCGGAGAGTACGGCAGTGTCATCTACATATCGGGCAACAGCGCAAAGGAGCAGACGCAGGTCATATCATACGTGATCATGCAGAAGCTCAGCTACATAGACTATGCCAGCGCAACAGCGATAGCACTGGTGATGCTGGTCATATCATTTGTATTGTTATTTGCGATCAACATAGTACAGTTAAAGCAGTCCAAGAGAACAAACCTATTATAGATGAGGAGACATTGTACTTAAAAACCAAAATCACAGAGAAAGGAGACACGGAAAATGAGCGAACAGGAAAAGCTGCAGCGCGGCAAGCGCAGGACAAAGATAATACTGATAACCGTGACGGTGCTTTTCATAGTGCTCATGCTGGTGGTTCCACTTATATCGGTGATAACAAGTGCGCTGAAGGAGGGCTTTAAGTTCTATCTTCAGTCAATCACAACAGAGTATGTGATAAGTGCACTTGGTGTCACACTGATCGCCACAGTCATAGCTGTGGTGGTAAACACATTTTTCGGAATATGTGCGGCATGGCTGCTGACGAAGTTCTCCTTCAAAGGCAAGCAGGTGCTGGCGACACTGATAGACATTCCGTTTTCCATATCACCTGTCATCGTAGGTCTTGCCTACCTCATGACATTTGGAAGACTCGGATGGACGTATCCGGCGATCAGATGGATCAATGATATGCTGGGGACAAACATCAGGATAACATTTGCAGTTCCGGGCGTTGTGCTTGCTACCATATTCGTGACATTCCCATTTGTGTCAAGGGAGCTTATCCCGGTGCTGAACGCGCAGGGTAAGGACGAGGAGGAGGCTGCGGCGCTCATGGGAGCGAAAGGCTTCACGATATTCAGAAGGATAACACTTCCCCAGATGAAATGGGGACTCATATACGGAATAATTCTCTGTACCGCCAGAGCACTCGGCGAGTTCGGTGCGGTAAATGCACTGTCCAAGACAAGGGGCGGGACATTTACACTTCCACTTGAGATTGATGCGCTGTACATGTCGGGAACGGAGGAATCCATCACAGCAGCATTTGCTGTATCGTCCATACTGGTGATCATAGCGGTCATAATATTGTTCCTGAGAAATCTGCTTGAGTACAGAGCGAAGAGGAAACGCGCTTATGAACGAAGTTCATAACTCTCATGCGCGTGACGACCTGCCGCTGAGCGGAGGCGAGGGGGCGATACCCGAAAAAGGGCGAAGTGAGATAGTCTGCATATGGGATGGCTTGCAGGAGTTTCGAAAGATAGATCAGGTGCGGAAGAATAAGAGAACAAAAAGGAGGCTGACGACATGTACGTCGAGATGAAAAATATATACAAAAAATATGGAGACTTCCTGGCGTCCAACAATGTCAGTTTCGGTGTGGAGAAAGGCAAGCTGGTGGCACTTCTGGGACCGTCGGGAAGCGGAAAGACGACACTTCTCCGAATGATAGCCGGACTTGAAAATCCAAATTCCGGTGACATATACATAGACGGCAGGCGTGTAAATGATATACCGGCTGCGAAGAGAGGAATAGGATTTGTATTTCAGAATTATGCACTGTTCCGTTACATGACGGTATTTGACAATGTGGCATTCGGATTGGAACTCATGAAGGTTCCAAAGAAGGAGATCAAGAAGAAAGTTATGGAGCTTCTGGAGCTTACAGGGCTGTCGGGTATGGAGAAGAGATATCCGAATCAGCTCTCAGGCGGACAACGGCAGAGAGTGGCATTTGCCAGGGCGCTGGCACCGAATCCACAGGTGTTGCTGCTGGACGAGCCATTTGCCGCGATAGATGCAAAGGTCAGGACGGAGCTTAGAACCTGGCTCAAGGAGATGGTTGAAAAGCTTGACATAACGAGCATATTTGTCACTCACGATCAGGATGAGGCTGTGGAGGTTGCGGATGAGATCATCATCACCAACCACGGACAGATAGAGCAGATGGGATCGCCGATGGAGATATACAAGACGCCGTCCACACCGTTTGTGGCACAGTTCATCGGAAGGTCAACTGTTGTGGAGGACTACGAGAAGCTCAAGGGTTTTGACAGGGTGCCGGGAGCGGACAGGGCGGTCATCAGACCGGAGTTCGTAAAGATATCCAAGAGCGGCAGGCTGGATCAGTACCAGAGTGCGGCGGAATCGGGAATAGTCAAGGACGTGCTGTTCCGCGGAAGCCATCTGGACGTCACGGTGGATGTCAACGGTGTGGAGATCGTAGCCGAGAGATCCATGGAGAAGGATGTCGTAAAGCCGGGGGAGCAGGTTCACGTTCTTATCTACAGGCTGTATGTATTTGATGAGAATCAGACATATCTGCTGGAGAACAAGGCAATGCAGGACAACGATGTATTCTACATCTAATTATAAAAGTGATTGGAGAGAAAATATGGGTATTGCAAACAGGAAAATACTTCATACGGACATTTTGATAATCGGTGGTGGTACGGCTGGCTGCTATGCAGCGCTGACTGTCAGAGAACATTCTGATTATTCCGTCATCATCGCCGAGAAGGCAAATATAAAGAGAAGTGGATGTCTGGCGGCAGGTGTGAACGCCATCAACGCATACATAGTGAATGGCAGGAAGCCTGAGGACTATGTGGACTACTGCAGGACAGACGCTGACGGGATCGTCAGAGAAGATCTTTTGCTTTCTATGTCACAGGGGCTGAACCGTGTAACAGACAAGATGGAGAAGCTGGGGCTGGTTATCCTCAAGGATGAGAATGGAGAGTATGTTGCAAGAGGCAACAGAAATATAAAGATAAATGGCGAGAACATGAAGCCACTGCTTGCAAAGGCGGTGGAGGAGCTTGACAACTGTCAGATACTGAACAGAGTCAACATCACGGACTATATTGTGGAGGACAATCAGATCCTCGGGGCATTTGGATTCTCCATAGAGGATAATACAGCCTACGAGATCAGAGCAAAGAAAGTGCTCTGTGCTACGGGCGGTGCGGCCGGACTTTACAGACCGAACAACCCGGGATTTTCAAGACATAAGATGTGGTACCCGCCGTTCAACACCGGAGCGGGATACGCAATGGGAATAAATGCCGGAGCGGAGATGACCACATTTGAGATGAGATTTATAGCACTCAGATGTAAGGACACCATAGCCCCAACTGGAACTATAGCCCAGGGTGTCGGTGCCAAGCAGGTCAATTCACTCGGCGAGATATACGAGAACAAATACGGACTCACCACATCCCAGAGAGTGTACGGAACGGTGAGAGAGAATATAGAGGGAAGAGGTCCATGTTACCTGAGAACAGAGGGCATCACCTCTGAGCAGGATGACTCACTGAAGAGAGCATACCTCAATATGGCTCCGAGCCAGACACTCAAATGGCTTGAGTCCGGCAAGAATCCGAGTGAGCAGAATGTGGAGATAGAGGGCACAGAGCCTTATATAGTCGGCGGCCACACAGCGAGCGGTTACTGGGTGGACACCGACAGAGAGTCCACAATACGTGGACTGTTCGCAGCCGGAGATGTGGCGGGCGGATGTCCACAGAAGTATGTGACCGGAGCGATGGTTGAGGGAGAGATAGCAGCCATTGCCATGGTAAAGCAGCTTGACGAGGGATACCTTGATCCTGAGCTTGACGAGGAGGCTGCATTTGACAGAAAGATAGAAGAATATGATCATTTCCTCGATACCGATGAGAAGATGTTCACATACGAGGCGATAGAGGAGGCCATGCAGAAGGTCATGGACAACTACGCCGGAGGAATATCCACCCACTACCAGTTCAACGAGAAACAGCTTGAGCTGGCAAAGGAGAAGATAGAGCAGCTTCAGAAGCTGGTATGGCACATAAGTGCCCACGACATGCACGAGCTCATGTTTGTGTATGAGGTGAAGGAAAGGCTCACAGTTGCACTCTCTGTAATCGCGCACCTGAAGGACAGGAAGGAGACGAGATGGCACAGCTTTGCTGAGAACCTGGACTACCCAGAGAAGAGCAAAGAATGGGAGATATTTGTCAACTCAAAGATGGTGGACGGCGAGCTTAAGATGATACACAGAGAGCTGGTTAATTTGTGCCAGGTTCCCGCAGGGAATAAGGCATGCAGCGTCAGCCCCTCGCCGGAGGCGACTTCAAATGGGCTGATGTTCCAAGGAAAGGGGGATGCATATGAGCATAGTGATAAATAAAGAGCTTTGCAAAAACTGCGGCAAATGTGCAAATGTCTGCCCTGGTTCCCTCATAAAGAGAGATGAGGATGGACAGATATTCATGAAATACCCAAAGGATTGCTGGGGATGCTCATCCTGTATCAAGGAGTGTGCATTTGACGCCATCTCATTATATCTCGGAGCTGACATCGGCGGAATGGGAAGCCGGATGTCGGTGGAGAACAAGGGAGATCTGCTTCTGTGGAATATCCGAAAGATGGATGGCACCACAGACCAGATCGTGATAGATAAGAAGGAAGCTAATAAATATTAAAAGATAAAAGAAGAAAGGTTGGTATAGATATGGGTACATTATCACATCTTGACGAACTGGAGGCAGAGGCGATATACATCATCCGCGAAGTTGCTGCGGAGTGTGAGAAGCCGGTTATGCTTTATTCCATAGGAAAGGACAGCTCGGTAATGCTTCATCTGGCACTCAAGGCATTCTATCCTGAGAAGCCGCCATTTCCATTCTTGCATGTAAATACAACATGGAAGTTCAAGGAAATGATCGAGTTCAGAGACAAGACAGCGAAGAAATATGGACTTGACATGATCGAGTACATCAACGAGGAGGGTGTCAAGAAGGGCATCAACCCATTTGACCACGGCTCAGCATACACGGATATCATGAAGACACAGGCGCTCAAGCAGGCTCTTGACAAATACGGTTTCACAGCAGCATTTGGCGGCGGACGCAGAGATGAGGAGAAGTCCCGTGCGAAGGAGAGAATTCTCTCATTCAGAAATGCTCAGCATGCCTGGGATCCAAAGAACCAGAGACCGGAGATGTGGAAGCTGTTCAACACCAAGATCCAGAAGGGCGAGGAGGTCAGAGTATTCCCACTTTCCAACTGGACAGAGGCTGATATATGGGAGTACATAGAGCGTGAGAACATAGAGATCCCATCACTGTACTTTGCAAAGGAGAGACCTGTTGTATACCGTGACGGCAATATCATCATGGTCGATGATGACAGAATGAAACTCAGACCTGGTGAGAAGATAGAGATGAAGAGTGTTCGTTTCAGAACTCTCGGATGCTATCCACTGACAGGCGGCGTGGAGTCCACAGCGGACACACTCCCTGAGATTATCGAGGAGACGCTCAGTGCGGTATCCTCAGAGAGAACCACCAGAGTTATTGACAACGAGGCAGCAGGCAGTATGGAGCGTAGAAAGAGGGAGGGATACTTCTAAGATGAGCGGATTACTTAAATTTATAACATGCGGAAGTGTAGATGACGGAAAGTCAACACTTATAGGACATATATTATACGATTCAAAGCTTTTATATGCAGATCAGGAGAAGGCTCTGGAGCTTGATTCCAAGGTAGGAAGCCGTGGCGGTGCCATCGACTATTCACTTCTTCTGGACGGACTGATGGCAGAACGCGAGCAGGGTATCACCATCGACGTTGCATACAGATATTTTACAACAGACAAGAGAAGCTTCATCGTGGCGGATACACCGGGCCATGAGGAGTACACAAGGAACATGGCGGTTGGCGCATCATTTGCCGATCTGGCAGTCATCCTCATCGATGCAAAGCAGGGCGTGCTCGTGCAGACCAGAAGACATGCAAGGATCTGCGCACTGATGGGAATCAGATACTTTGTATTTGCGGTAAATAAGATGGACCTTGTCGGTTACGATGAGAAGCGTTTCAATGAGATCGTAGAGCAGATAAATGAGCTGTCATCAGAGCTCAGCCTGCCAAATATCACTATCATCCCTGTGTCAGCTACAGAGGGTGACAATGTGACAAAGAAGTCAGAGAACATACCTTGGTATAAGGGACCAGCACTCCTGACATACCTTGAGGATATAGATATCGCAGAGGATAACACAGAGGCAGGATTCTATATGCCTGTTCAGAGAGTGTGCCGTCCTGACCACACATTCAGAGGTTTCCAGGGTCAGATCGAGGATGGTGAGATCCACGTTGGAGACGAGATCAACACACTCCCAAGCAACGAGACCGCAAAGGTCAAGAGCATCCATGTGGGATTTGACACAGTGGACTCAGCACAGAAGGGACAGCCTGTAACGATACAGCTTGACCGTGAGGTTGATGTGTCAAGAGGCTGTGTGCTCACAGTTGATTCAGGTGCAAAGGTTGCATCTTCGATCACTGCAACACTTCTCTGGATGGATGACGATGAGCTGTACAATGGCAAGAACTTCTTTGTGAAGCTCGGAACCAAGATGATCCCTGGTACAGTTACACACATCGATTACACCATAGATGTAAATACAGGTGAGCAGAAATCAGCGGACACCCTTGCGAAGAATGGTATCGCAGTCTGCAGGATCGCATTTGCCGACAGGATCGTGGTAGACGAGTTCAAGAAGCACAAGACTCTTGGAGAGCTCATACTCATCGATCGTGTAACAGACATGACAAGTGCCTGCGGTGTTGTCGAGGAGGTTCACACTGAGGAGACCGGACTTTATGAGGGACGCGTGGATAGAAATGTGCGTGCAGCAATCAAGGGACAGAAGGCTGTCATAGTTCCATTTGCTGCAGGCAATGTCACAAGAGATTTTGTTGAGTCGGTAGAGAAGAAGCTCAGCATCGACGGACGTCATACATATCTGTACGCTACAGATATCCGCGAGGATGTAAATGCTGTATTAAAGCATCTTCACCACGCAGGAATCATTGTACTTCTCTTCGCAAGCGAGCAGCAGATCGCAGGAATCAAGGTAGAAGGCGCCGAGGTTTACAATGGCGACTGGAATGCTGACGGCGAGCTTGACGCAGACGAGATAGCAGACGAGATCCGCAAGGAGTCTGTATACGATGCAGCCCAGGTTCACGATGGAAACTACATCTAAAAAAGATCACGTAGTAATATAATAATAAAGCGAAGGACGGAGGTGTTTTATGCCTTCGTCCTTCGCTTTTGTATAGAAAGTAGTAATATGAAATATTTATTTGTCAGAACCTTTAAGTCTGGCTATTTCTGCCCTTAATTCGGCAAGCTCGTTGTCCTTGTCGGCGAGCTTCTTGTCTTTGTCGGCAATCTCCTTATCCATCTCAGCCATACGTTTTTCCATCCTGGCTTTCTCTTCCTGAAAAACATCCACAAATGTAATAATCGACTGTTCCACCATATCCGTAACCTCCTCGGTCTCTTCAAACTGGGAATATAGGCGAGTATAAAGCATCTGAGTAAATCTGTATAGTTGTGCTCCATCCTCAGCTGTTATATTCCCAAGTTCCACGTTCTTGTCTATGCTACCCATTATATCTGTTTTGATGAGGCTTTTCAATGAGGCTATATTCTCTGGTGTACGTGCTTTCTTATTCCTCAGCTTTTCGCGGAGTTTCAGAATGTAGAATGGAATCAGGATGATCATTTTCCTGTCGTTTATTTCCTTTACGGAGCAGGACGTGAGTTTTGTAACAGGGACGTTATAGGTTATGTTCTGGGTATGCCCGAATCCCACCTGCAACGAATATGTATCAGGTACTGATTTTGGTACATTGCTCAGATATATCACACAGGGTTCAGGAAAATGAATTCGATATACCTGACAGCCCTCTTCGTCCTGCAGTATCTCCTTAGCCTGATCTGCATATCCCGCTCCATATGAAAATACACGGAATACAATAGAATCATCCTTTTTCATCTGCGCTTCCATATGATATGCATCGGAATTGTTGATTACGAGTATGGTGTCGGCCAGAGTTGTGGTCATAGAATTCTGATTATCGTGAACATATTCAGTCCAGTGATAAGATACTGTTGAGTTTTCCGGATCGTAAAACATGTTGAACAGGCCGTTAATCATGTTGATCACAGCTTTCGAGGACAGCGTGAGAATCTTCTTGAAGATGCTGTCATAAAGTTTTCTTGTTGTTGGCAAGAGTGTTCCTCCTTAGTATTTTATCCGGCCGGTAGGCACACTTTAGACCATTCAAATCGCTGTGTCAATAGGTTTTGGCAAATGCGTTTATAAAGCGCAGAGTGACGCTGTGAGTGGAAAAATAAGGGGGAAATGGGAGGTGATTTTACTATTTGTATAGTAGACGAGGGAATATGTTTTGCTCTTGTTTTGTTTGCTTCACATCCTCCATTGTGCCCCAACATACTCTGTGTTAAAATTGTTCATGGGACTAGGCACCAATGGTACGAGGTGCTGCGACTGGGAGACCGCCATGAAGCGGGCTGATGAATATATGTACAGGCAGAAGAGCGAACATAAGCATTGCTGTGTGTGATTTATCAGAACATATATGCTATTAGTTGGTGAGGAAAGAAATGAGTTCTACATTAAAACAAAATAAATATGAAATTGATATGTGCAACGGGACGATCATGGATAAGCTGATCTCATTTTCGCTCCCGCTTATGCTCTCGGGTATTCTGCAGCTGATGTTCAATGCGGTGGATATCATTGTTGTAGGGAAGTTCAGTGGTAACGAGTCGCTGGCGGCGGTCGGTTCAACCACAGCACTTATCAATGTATTCACCAATTTGTTCATAGGGATATCCCTTGGGGCAAATGTGCTTGCGGCAAGGCTTTATGCCGCAGGAAAAGATAAAGAAATGTCAGAGACAGTACATACCGCGATCGCGCTGGCGCTGGTCAGCGGTATTATTATGGCCTTTGTCGGGTGGATTTGCGCAAAACCGGCGCTTGAGCTTATGGATACTCCGGGGGATGTCATCGGACTTTCTTCTTTATATATGAGGATATATTTCCTGGGAATGCCATTTTTCATGCTGTACAATTACGGCGCTGCCATACTCAGGGCGGTGGGAGATACCAAAAGACCACTCCTTTTTCTGGTTATATCCGGAATTGCAAATACAGGCCTTAACCTGTGTTTTGTGATCATTTTCAAGCTTGGAGTTGCGGGGGTCGCAATCGGAACAGTCATCTCACAGCTGATATCCTGCGTACTCGTCCTCCGCTGCCTGTGCAGGTCAGAAACGAGCTATCAGCTTAGATTTTCAAAGCTTACCATCAAGGGTGCATATGTAAAGCAGATCTTTTCGGTCGGAGTTCCGGCTGGAATCCAGAGCACGGTCATCAACTTCTCAAATGTACTGCTGCAGTCGTCAGTCAACTCGTTTGGCTCGGTTGCCATGGCGGGCTACACGTCGGCAAATAATATATTTGGCTTTCTGTATGTGACGGTGAATGCTGTAACGCAGGCGTGCATGAGTTTTACGAGCCAGAACTACGGTGTCGGCAAATGGAAACGTATGGAGAGAGTTCTGATCGACTGTCTGATATTGTCATTTGCGGCAATGATGGTTCTGGGCAATGGAGCGTATTTCTTTGGACCGCAGCTGCTGCATATATATACGAGCAGCGACGCGGTTATAAAGTGCGGAATGGAGATTCTGCTGTATACGACAGTCACATATTTCCTGTGCGGATTTATGGACTTGTTCCCGGGGGCGCTTCGTGGGATGGGACATTCCGGAGTTCCGATGCTCCTCTCGATCATAGGAACGGTGGGAACCCGAATCGTGTGGATATACTGGATTTTCCCGAGACACAGATCCCTGGCGGTTCTGTTCATCTCATATCCGGCGTCCTGGATCATAACCCTTGCTATGCAGATAGTATGTTATTTCTATGTGAGGAAGATGCTGTATAAGAAAATTGCAAATAAGAAATGAGTGAAAACGTATGGGGAAGCTGCCAGAGAAATGGAATGTGCCGTGTATACCGTACGGAATTATAAAATAAGCCATGCTCCCCTCGCCGCTAACGCAGCCCTGAGGATGGCATGCGTCGTGGAAGACGGACGGAATTATAAAATAAGCCATGCTCCCCTCGCTGCTAACGCAGCTCGTGAGGAGGGGCTGCATGAACAAAGTTCATATTTAATCAGCCCCGACGACCTGCCGCCGAGCGAAGGCGAGGGGGCATTACCAGAGAATGGCATGCGCCGTGTATACCGTACGGAATTATAAAATAAGCAATGCTCCCCTCGCTGCTAACGCAGCTCGTGGAATGGCATGCGCCATATAGATAACAAAAAAACACCAGTTGATTGTGAGCAAGCTCCCATCAACTGGCATTTTTTTATTATCTGCATTGCTTATTTTACAATTCCTATTGACATAGTAGGGTATAAGAGCTATAATCCTATCATGTTCGTAGGAATTATAGGATTTATTATTTAGTGAGGCATAGAAGATCATGAGATTTAACACAGCATTATTACACAGCGTAAAGCTTGGTGATGAGAATACAGGCGCCACACTTACACCGATCTATCAATCCAGTGCATTCTATCAGCCTTCGGCGGAGCAGCATGAGAAGCTCTTCCACAACAAGGCGACGGGGTATTCTTACACGAGGATCAATAACCCGACTATAGTTGCATTTGAGGAGCGGATGACGAATCTTGAAAAGGGAGTGGGTTCGGTAGCGTGTTCTTCTGGAATGGCGGCACTCACAAATGCACTATTAAATATAGTAGGAACTGGCGGAGAGATAGTCTCCAGCACAGGACTCTACGGTGGGACGATAGATCTGTTCCACGATCTGGAGGCATTTGGGATCAAGACGACATTTGTGGAGATATCGGATAATGAAGCGGTTGAGGCAGCGATAAATGAGAATACCAGAGTGATATTTGCTGAGACGATCGGCAATCCGAAGCTTGATGTGGTGGATATAAAGGCGCTTTCGGAGCTGGCACATTCACACAGGCTTCCGCTCCTAATAGACAATACAGTGGCAACTGCATATCTGGTCACACCGCTTACACTTGGAGCTGACATAGTCATCAATTCCACATCCAAGTACATCAATGGCAACAGCGATGCCATAAGCGGAGTTATCACCGACAGCGGCAATTTCAAATGGGACGCAGAGCGTTATCCGCTTCTGCAGCAGTACAAGATGTTCGGAAAGTTCGCCTACATAGCAAAGCTCAGAAACGGACTTTTTAGAAATACAGGAGCCTGCATAGCTCCGCAGACGGCATTTTACAATATGCTGGGCATGGAGACATTGGGACTTCGAATGGAGCGATGCTCACACAATGCACTTGCCCTTGCACAGTTTCTGGAAAGCCAGGAGAGTGTAAAGGTCAACTATCCGGGGCTTGAATCCAGTCCTTGGCATGACATTGCAGATGAACAGCTGCACGGTGGATATGGTGCCATAATCACCATCAGAGTCGGCAGCAAGGAGAAGGCATTTGCGGTGATGAACAAGCTCACAATACCGCAGATAGTGTCGAACATAGGAGACACAAAGACGCTCATCGTGCATCCTGAATCAACACTGAATGCGCACAGCACAGAGCAGGAGAAGCTTGACGCCAACGTATATGATGATATGATTCGTATTAGTGTCGGAATCGAGGACGTGGAGGATCTGATAGAAGATTTCCAGAAGGCCCTTGCCGACTAATACACAAATGATTTGGAGGAACTACATATGGCAGTAGATTACGCAGCTCTGAAAAAGGGCGGATTCATGAGACAGAAGCAGAAGAATAACTTTTCTCTGAGACTTCAGGTGGTGGGAGGAAATCTTACCGCAGAGAATCTCAAGAAGATAGCAGAGGTTGCCGAGAAATACGGAGATGGACATGTACATCTCACATCGAGACAGAGCGTCGAGATCCCATTTGTTAAGCTTGACGATGTGGAAGAGGTAAAGGAAGAACTGGCAAAGGGAGGCTGTAAGCCGGGTGTGTGTGGCCCAAGAGTAAGAACAGTCACAGCGTGCCAGGGAAATCAGATCTGTCCGAGCGGCAATATAGACACTTATGATATAGCAAAGAAGCTTGATGCGAGATATTACGCAAGGGAGCTTCCTCACAAGTTCAAGTTCGGTGTCACAGGATGCCAGAACAACTGTCTGAAGGCAGAGGAGAACGACGTGGGAATCAAGGGCGCAATGGTAGTAGAGTGGGATGAGCCATCATGTATCATGTGTGGCGTGTGCGTCAAGGCGTGTCGTGAGGGCGCGATCACCATGGCGGATGGCAAGATCATCCTCGACACAGACAAATGTAACTACTGCGGTCGATGCGCAAAGGCATGTCCTACAGATGCATGGAAGGGCGAGACAGGATACCTTGTCTCATTCGGAGGATTATTTGGTAACACGATCCACCGCGGCGAGGAGTTACTTCCGGTTGTTACATCTGAGGAGCAGCTTTTCCGTATCACAGATGCAGCAATACAGTTCTTTGCAGACAATGCAAAGCCAAGCGAGCGTTTCCAGTTCACCCTGGAGCGCGTGGGCTTAGACAAATTCAAAGAAGTATTAAAGGAGGCTTACAATGGCTGATTATGAAATCAATGACAGAGTAGATATAACTGATGTGGTGTGCCCGATGACATTTGTCAAGGCGAAGGTAGCCATGGAGGAGCTTGAGATAGGACAGGTGCTTGCGGTTACCATGAATGACGGCGAGCCTGTACAGAATGTACCAAGAAGCTTCAAGGAGGAAGGACAGCAGATCCTGAAGCTCATCGACAACGAGAATGGTACTTATGATCTTATAGTTAAAAAACTGGAGGATTGATCAGGAAAGGAGAAAATGAATGGCAGTAAGAGTCAGTGCAGAGAATTTCGATGCGAAGGTTCTTCAGTCGGAGCTCCCGGTCATCGTGGAATTCTATTCGGACAGCTGCATACCATGCAAGCAGCTCTCACCTATCCTTGGCGGCATCGAGGATGACTACGAGGATAAGGTAAATGTGTACAAGGTAAATGTAAACTTCGACGCAGAGCTTGCTGAGAAGTACGCAGTCATGGCGTCACCAACCATACTCTTCTTCAAGGGAGGCGAGGAGGTTTCCCGCATCCGTGGCCTTGTGAAGAGAAATGCGCTGGAGGAGGAAGTTGGCAAATTATTGTAGAAATTCGTTGGTAAAGTGACACAATGGAGTATTTGACTGTAGTCAATTACTTCCGGTGTACAGAAGAATGAAACTATATAATTAAAATTATAAAGTATATAATCACATTTTATGTCAGTCCGGCAACGCCGGACAGGCAAATGAATCGTCAGGAGGAAAGAAAAATGACAGTCACAATAGCAGGAAAGAAGAAAGAGATAGCAGAGAAGACAACAATAGCTCAGATTATCGTGTCAGAGAACGTTGAGAATCCGGACTATGTCACAGTAACAGTCAATGATGAGTTTGTTGACTCAGATGCATTTGCAACAACAGAGCTCAAGGACGGCGATACAGTAGAGTTCCTCTACTTCATGGGAGGTGGCAGCTTCTAATGGCATTCACAAACGAACAGATGGAACGTTACTCACGTCACATCATCCTTCAGGAAGTTGGCGTGAAGGGACAGAAGAAATTGTTAAATGGCAAGGTGCTGATCATAGGCGCAGGTGGACTTGGAGCACCAGCCGCTATGTACCTGGCAGCAGCCGGAGTTGGTACGATCGGTATCGTTGATGCCGATGAGGTAGATCTGTCAAATCTTCAGAGGCAGATCATTCACGGAACAGCAGATGTGGGTAAGGCAAAGGTCAAATCCGCAAAGGAGACCATGAACGCCATGAACCCTGATGTAAATGTGATCACATACAGAGAGTTCGTGACATCAGAGAACATCATGGATCTCATCAAGGACTATGATTTCATCATCGATGGAACAGACAACTTCCCTGCAAAATTCCTTATCAACGATGCCTGTGTTATGGCTAAGAAGCCATTTTCACATGCAGGAATCATCAGATTCAAGGGTCAGCTTATGACATATGTTCCAGATGAGGGACCATGTTACAGATGTGTATTCAAGGATCCACCTCCAAAGGATGCGGTTCCTACATGTAAGCAGGCCGGAGTCATCGGAGCAATGGGCGGTGTTATCGGAAGTCTTCAGGCTATGGAGGCAATTAAGTATCTCATTGGAGTTGGCGATCTTCTGACAGGAAGACTCCTTACATTTGACGCACTTAAGATGGAATTCCACACAGTAAAGCTCCCTCACAAGAAGGGCTGTGGATGTGCTGTATGTGGACCAAATCCAACCATCACCAAGCTCATCGACTACGAGCAGGTAGAGTGTGATGGTAAGTAGAAGATCAAGGCAGGTATCTGTGCTTGAGGAATGCCTGTACGGTTGTTATTATGTCGCCCCTGATGACATATACCATATCAGGGGAATACGCGGTCGCCGGTACTTAGGTGGTGCTTTAAGCAGCACCTTAGTACCGCTGCAGACCAAGTTAAGCGAGAGCGACCCCGGATATGGTATTGTCAGTCGGGGGCGGGCATACAACAAACAATGCATCCTCAAGCACAGATCCTGTTACAGTTGATAATAAGGAGGATATGAAGTAAGATGTTGTACATGACAAAGTCTGATTACGAGAAGATACTTGCACACTGCAAGGAAGGCCTTCCAAATGAGTCCTGTGGTCTGATCGGCGGTGTCAGAGAGGGAGACAAGAAGTACATCAGGAAGGTGTATCTCCTGACAAATATTGACGCCAGCAACGAGCATTTTTCCATGGACCCGAGAGAGCAGCTTGCGGCAGTTAAGGATATGCGTGCAAATGGATACGAGCTTCTTGGCAACTTCCATTCCCATCCAGAGTCTCCATCCAGACCTTCGGAGGAGGATAAGAGGCTTGCATATGATTCCAAGGTGAATTATCTGATCCTCTCCCTCATGGAGATAGACAATCCGGTACTCAAAGCCTTCAACATAGATGAGGAAAAGAATGTGACGATAGAGGAGCTTGTTATAGAATCATGATAGATAGCAGGCATTTGAAAGAACAGGGCGGGCTTTGATACCCGCCCTTGTTCTTTACGTGGGCTTGTCATAAATTTTCATTTGGAGTTACTGAAGATATGTTTTGCATAAGTATAAATCATAAGAATACACCGGCCGATGTCAGGGAGAGCTTTGCATTTTCGACAAAAGGACAGAGACAGTTCACCGAGCGGCTAAAGGCTGCGGTGGGTGGATGTGTCGTGTTGTCGACCTGCAACAGGATGGAAATATACTTTACGGATAAATGTGAGCCATGTGGGTCTGCTATAACAGGGAAAATGAGCAGCGGTGAAGCTTCCGGTGGGCGAGGTGGCCTGCTTGAACAGGTAGAAATGCTTCTGGCTAATGATAGGGATGTCCCTGTCAGCCTCATAAGAAGATATAGCATGAATTATGAGGGATTCCAGTGTATGTTACATCTGTGCAGAGTGGCGTGTGGTATGGATTCCATGGTGCTCGGCGAGGTGGAGATCATACATCAGGTGAAGAGCGCATATCTTGTGGCAAAGAAGCTTGGAGCCTGTGACGGCGAGCTGAATATAGCATTTCAGGGAGCACTTGCGGCGGCAAAGGCGGTGGCGACGGAGAGTGACACTACGAGACTTCCGGTATCCGTCGGAACCTTGTCAGCACGGGAGGCAGTGAATTTTACAAGAAATGGCGGCATTGAAAACACGTGCAGAGATGTTCGAAGTGATGTGGTAAGCAGCAGTCAAGTTGAGAGTGTGGATGCTGAAAAGGCAAATACCGGGCATATCCTAGTCGTAGGAGCCACAGGCAAGATAGGCAGCATAGTTGTCAAGGATATTGCAGATCTTGCGCCAGATATAGAGATAACAGGCACAAGCAGAAGTCACCATAGTGCAGATAGCATATTTGACAGACATCAGCAGATCAGGATAGAGGACTACAGCAGAAGATATGAGCTGGCAGCCTGGGCGGATGTCATCATCAGTGCGACAGCAAGCCCGCATTATACATTTGTCAGGGATGAGCTGGCGGAGGCTGTGAAAATGCAGCCGAAGCGGAGATTGCTCCTTGATTTGGCAATGCCAAAGGACATTGATCCTGCGGTCTCAGATGTGGACGGATGTGTGCTGCGTGACATAGACTATATCAGAACACTCTCCAGAGAGAACAATGAAAGCAGGGCAAAAACAATCACAGAGATGGAGCCGTGGCTCATATCACAGGTTGACGAGATTATGAAGAACATAGCATTTTCGAGGTTCAACAGGGAGCACAGGGACGTGATGGCGAAGCTTAAGACTATAGATGGTGCAAAGATGGTATATAAACTCAAAGGACAGCTTGAGTATGAGGCATTTGAGAAAATGCTGGACAGTATTGTGACTGCCGGATGTGAGAACTGAATATTGCTTGTTTGCCTGAGGTTATGCAGTATCATCGGCTGATGATGGTTATGTCAGATAATTGGAACAACTTTTTGTGCTTTTTAATAGAGACTAAATAATAGAAATTAGAGGTAGTGATGTCGTATTTTCCATTTATGATAGAATTGAATAATGAGAGATGCCTGATCGCAGGAGGCGGAACTGTTGCATACAGAAAGGTGTGCAGCATGCTGGAATTTGGCGCGGTGGTCACGGTGGTGTCACCGGAGTTCTGCCCGGAGCTTTTAGAACTGGCGGAGCAGGTGAATACGCCAGACAAATACTGTGCAGCGACAAGCGATGATCGTGGTTCTGTAGAGAATTTTGCAGATTATTCTGGATGCCTAACACTTGTAAAAAGGTGCGTGCAGCCGCAGGATATTGACGGTGCATTTGTCGTCATAATGGCGACGGACGATGAGAAGGTCAACCACGAAATGGCGGAGCTTTGCAGGCAGCAGCGAATACTTGTAAATGTGGTTGATGTGAAGGCAGATTGCGGATTTTATTTTCCAGCGATCATAAAGGATAAAGAGGTTGTTATAAGCGTTTCCACCGGTGGACAGAGTCCAGTGCTTGCGGGCACGATCAAGAGAAATATAGAGAGCCATTTAGGTAGGAGTTATGGCGATATAGCAGAGCGTATGGGTGAGCTCCGCGAGCAGATCAAAGCACAGATAGACGGCGAGGAAGAGCGAAAGAAAGCGTTTCAGCAAATGGTTAGGAGTCTGTTAGATGAGAGTTGAGAATGGACATGGTAAAAATAAACCGAATATTCGTAAATTTGCGGAGAATGACATGGCAGATGGATTCAATAGTGACGATTTGGATTGCGAAAGCGGAGGACAGAAAAAAACAGTAAAAGTTGGAACCCGCGGCAGCAAGCTTGCTCTTGCTCAGACTGAATTGGTGATAAAGGCACTCAATGAGAGATTTTCCCAGGTTGATTTTCAGATGGTTACAATGAGTACCCGGGGGGATCGGGACACCAGCAGAGCGCTTCTGGAATTCGGAGGCAAAGCGGTATTTGTCGAGGAGTTCGAGGAAGCTATACTTAAAGGTGACATAGACATAGCGGTACACAGTGCCAAGGATATGCCGATGGAGATCATGGAAGGTCTTACGATATCGGGTACACTTCCGAGAGCATGTCCGCAGGACGTTTTTATATATAAGAGTGGCAGGTCATTTGACAGAAACGACAGTTTCGTGGTGGGAACCAGCAGCCTGAGACGGCAGTACCAGATAAGAGACATGTATCCAAATGCTGAGTGCAAGAACCTGAGAGGAAATGTCGGCACCCGCATACAGAAGCTGGAAGATGGCGAATACGATGCCATCATTCTTGCAGCGGCAGGGCTTGAGCGCCTGGGAGTTATTGAAGACAAAGGCAATGACAGCACAGAATGCTTTGAAGTGCACAAGGACGAACTTACATTCAGATACATCAGTACAGAGTCAATGCTTCCGGCAGCATGCCAGGGAATCATAGCCATAGAGACGCGAACATACGGCGAAGCATACGACATGGTGAGGACGATAAATGATACCGAGGCATACACACAGCTCACATGCGAGCGGGAAGTCTTAAGCCGCCTGAACGCCGGCTGCCACGAACCGATAGGCGTGTACTCAGAACTTCATGGCGACCACATGAAGATAAGCCTGATGAAAGCAGATGCGGCTTCATCGGACAAAGAGAAAGATGAAGAAATCCAGATACACAGAAAGACGGTAGAAGGAAACAACGCAGAATGGGAACAGCTGGTAGAGGCGTTGATAAAGTAGGTTGTAGCACACCCAGCGTATTGGAGAACAAAATGGTATATTTGATAGGCGCAGGCCCCGGCGACCCGGGACTCATCACGGTGAAGGGCCTGGAATTCATAAAACAATGCGATACAATCATATATGACAGACTCGGAACCTATCAGCTTCTGGAGATGGTGAAGCCGGACTGCCGCAGGATATACGTCGGCAAACAGGCGGGCAGCCACTACAAGAAGCAGCCTGAGATAAACGAGATACTTGTTGAGGAAGGCCGCAGAGGTAACATGGTGGTGCGCCTCAAAGGCGGCGATCCATTTGTATTCGGAAGAGGCGGCGAGGAAGTGACTGCACTTCTAGAAGCGGGGATCCCATTTCAGGTGATACCGGGAATAACATCCGCAGTGGCGGTTCCGGAGGTGTGCGGAATACCAGTGACACACCGAGGAACGAGTAGAAGCTTTCACGTGATAACAGGACACAAGCGGGCGGACATACACAGATCTGATGAAGGTGGTTTAGATGACTACGACTACATCAGAAATCAGGAAGGGACAAGCGTGTTCCTGATGGGGCTGAACAGACTGCCACAGATCATGGAGAGACTTGTTCAGACTGGGGCGGAGGAGAATACTCCGGTCGCGGTCATTTCCAAAGGAACCATGCCAGGGCAGAGGATAGTCCGCGGTGATATACATACAATTGCGGACAAGGTGAACGAGGCAAAGCTTGAATCTCCTGCGATCATAGTTGTGGGTGAAAATGCAGCGTTGGATTTTACAGCACCAAACAGAGGACCGCTTCAGAATGTCCACGTTGGACTTGTTGGAACGCCAAAGCTTCGCGAGAAGATGAGAGTTGCAATAGATGCACTTGGCGGCCAGTCCTACAGCATAGTGGATATGAGTGTGGAGCAGACAGAGGAGAAGAACAGGCTGCGAATGGCTCTGGAACATATAGAAGATTACAGCTGGCTGGCATTTACCAGTCAGAACACCATAACCCTGTTTTTCAAATGGCTCAGGGAGTGGAATATAGATGTCAGAAAACTGGCTCATCTGAAACTTGCGGTGGTCGGCGCCGGAACAAGGGACGCACTTAAGGCTGAGGGATATATAGCGGATTACGTGCCGGACGAGTACACCACAAGCGCCCTTGCCAGGGGACTTGCAAATGTGATGAATGACGGAGAGAAACTTCTCCTTCCGAGAGCCGTTCAGGGCAGCGAGACAATGCTTGACATACTTGATCAGGGCGGTGTGGTATATGAGGAGATCCCAGTTTATGATGTGGTTGGACGCAGGATGGAGAGCATACAGTATCTGAAGGATCTGGATGTGATAACATTTGTCAGCGCATCAGGTGTCAGGGGATTTCTGGATGTTCTTGATGCAGAGAAAAAAAACTGCGGTGTGGCTCATATGTTGAATGATATAGATTCATGTGGGGATCATACGGACAATACAGACGGCAGTTTTAAAATACATGATATAATGAAGAATATCCGTATAGCGGCACTTGGAAATGTGACCGAGAAGGCTTTGGAGAGGGCTGGTTATCATGCGGATATAGTTCCGGAGGTTGGTGATATCGAGCACCTTATATCAGCCATCGGTGATTATTATTTTAGAGAAAAGAGGCAGTAACATGATAAGACTCAGAAGACTTCGCGGAAGCGAGGCCATCAGAAATATGGTTAGAGAGAACAGGGTTAACAAGGAGGATCTTGTATACCCGATGTTTGTGGCGGAGGGCACAGGGATCAAGAATCCGGTAGACTCCATGCCGGGAATATACCAGTATTCACTCGACACATTTGAGGAGGAGCTTCGCAGAGTGGCGGACGCCGGAATCAGCGCGGTTCTCCTGTTCGGCATACCGGCTCACAAGGATGAGGTGGGCAGCAGCGCGTACGACGACCAGGGGATCATGCAGAAAGCGGTCAGGAGGATAAAAGAGCTGTATCCGGACATGATAGTCATAGCGGACATTTGTCTGTGCGAGTACACATCACATGGTCACTGCGGAATTATCCATGACGGTAAGATACTCAACGATGAGACTCTTCCATATCTGGGCAAGATGGCTGTATCACTTGCAAAGGCTGGCGCAGACATGGTGGCTCCGTCGGATATGATGGATGGACACACCGCATACATCAGAAAGGCACTTGACGACAACGGACTGACGGATGTACTGATCATGGGTTACAGTGCGAAATTTGCATCTGGTTACTACGCACCATTTCGCGATGCGGCACATTCTGCACCACAGTTTGGAGACAGAAGGACATACCAGATGGATCCCGCAAATGGCAGGGAGGCTCTGAGAGAGTGCGAGGCGGATATCGCCGAGGGAGCAGACATAATCATGGTCAAGCCTGCACTTGCCTATCTGGATGTGGTCAAGGATGTGAGAAATCACACGGACTATCCGATAGCCGTGTACAACGTCAGCGGCGAGTACTCCATGGTCAAGGCAGCTGCGGCAAATGGCTGGATAGACGAGAAGAGGATCGTAATGGAAAACATGACAGCCATGAAACGTGCCGGAGCAGGGATCATAATAACCTATCACGCTATAGACGTGGCACACTGGCTTGAGTCGGAATCAATATGACGGAGTCATATTTCGGAATGATTCCGACGATCTGCCCCACTCGACGGAGGAGAGAGGGGCGTTTCCAAAGAGTCGGAATCAAAAAAATTCACACAGGACGATAAATTATAGAAAGAAGAATGACAATGACAAATTCACAGGATCTATTTGAAAAATCACAGAAGGTAATTCCGGGCGGCGTCAATTCACCGGTCAGGGCATTTGGCTCGGTGGGACGGACACCTGTATTTATGAAGAAAGCAAAAGGTTCACATATATTTGACGAGGATGGCAATTCCTATGTGGATTATGTTTGTTCCTGGGGCCCGGGAATTCTGGGGCATGCCGATGACAGAGTCATAGATGCGGTGAAGGCGGCTTGTGATGACGGACTTACATTCGGCGCACCGACAAGGAAAGAGCTCGAGATCGCAGAGCTGATAAATGAGCTCATGCCGTCAATGGAGCTGACACGAATGGTCAACTCGGGAACAGAGGCGGTGATGAGTGCCCTTAGAGTGGCGAGGGGATTTACAGGCAGAGACAAGATTGTAAAGTTCCGCGGCTGCTATCACGGACACAGTGATGGACTTCTGGTCAAGGCAGGCTCGGCGGCACTCACACAGTCAGTTCCGGACAGCCTGGGAGTTCCAAAGTCGTATACACAGCATACACTAATAGCAGAGTATAACAACGAGGACAGCGTAAAGAAGTTATTTGAGGCGGAGGGCAAAGACATTGCCGCAATCGTGGTCGAGCCGGTTGCCGCAAATATGGGAGTTGTCCCACCGCATGATGGATTCCTTCAGTTCCTCAGGGATATAACAAATGAGTACGGCGCACTTCTTATATTTGATGAGGTCATCACAGGTTTCAGACTCAGCCTTGGCGGTGCCCAGGAATACTTCGGGGTAAAGCCTGATCTCACAACACTTGGTAAGATAGTCGGAGGCGGAATGCCGGTGGGAGCATACGGCGGACGCCGCGATGTCATGAGCATGGTGGCACCACTTGGCGGAGTATACCAGGCGGGAACTCTGTCGGGCAATCCGATAGCCATGACAGCCGGACTCACAACGCTCCGCATACTCCAGAAGGAAAAGGATACAATATATCCGGCGATAGAAAAGAGCACAAGGCAGATAGCCGACACAGTTAGAAGCACATTTGGCGACACAGTCCATGTCAACCAGATAGGCTCACTGATGAGCGTATTCTTCACAGATCAGGAAGTAGTGGATATGGACACGTCAATATCCAGCGACACAGCAAGGTATGCAAAGTATTTCTCATACATGCTGGACAACGGAATCTACCTTGCACCATCACAGTTCGAGGCAATGTTCGTGTCCTACGCACACAGCAAGGAAGACGTATCCAAAACCTGTGAGCTGGTAAAGAAATACAAAGAGAACTAGAGAGACTTAGTAGGTCAGAAGATGTCTCATTAAAAAGGAATTTATATTCCTATATTGTAGAAATAATTAGATAAGTATTAAAAGAGTGGTTTGGAAATAACATAATAAAACTAACGGTTATCGAAGAGTAAGCTGTCATGTTTATGTGATGCTACAAAGGCGGGTAGCACATAGACGACGGAAGCTTGTCGCTCCTTGCTGAGCGGGAGCCCCCCTGCCTTTATAGGGGGCGGGAGCGAATGCAAATAATGTGTCAAGTTTTCTGTGAAAACTTGACATGTAGCGTCAGCCCTCGCCGAAGGCGACTTTTGATGGGCTGATGTTCAATTCAGGAGCTAAGACAAGGTGACAGAGTCGTGCGTAGCCTTGGAGCATCACATAAACATGACAGCGACCTTCTTCGACAAGGAGGAAATATGAGAGATTTGGTTATTGTGGGCAGCGGCCCTGCGGGTCTGTCCGCCGCAGTCTACGCCAAGAGGGCGATGATGGACGTGGTGGTACTGGAGAAGGAGGCATTCTCCGGCGGGCAGATCGTGAATACAGAGCAGGTTGACAACTACCTTGGACTGCCGGGCATAAGCGGCTTTGACATGGGTATGAAGTTCAGAGAACACGCGGATACATTTGGCGTGGAGTTTGATGACAGAGAGGTGACAGCCATCGAGGATCACGGCGATCACAAGAAGGTCAGCCTGGAGGATGGCAGCAGCATAGAGACAAAGGCGGTTCTGATAGCCACGGGTGCAAAGCACAGAAAGCTTGGCGTTCCCGGTGAGGAGGAATTCACAGGGGCAGGAGTTTCTTACTGTGCCACATGTGATGGAGCGTTCTTTAGGAACAAAGAAGTCGCAGTTGTGGGCGGAGGCAATATAGCTCTTGAGGATGCCCTGTATCTGTCAAAGATGTGCAGCAAGGTATATCTGATCCACAGAAGAGATGAGTTCAGAGGCGAGAAAATACTCGGAGCGCAGGTGCTTGAGACTGAGAATATAGAATTCCACCCATTTGCGCAGGTGACAGAGATAGGCGGAACGCCGGGCAAGCTGGAACTCAAGGTCGCTGTTAAGACACCGACAGCATCGGATGGACAGGACAATTGCGATTTCACACTTCCGGTAGCCGGTGTATTCATTGCCATAGGAACAAGCCCTATCACAGACTTCCTCGGTGACGTTGTGGAGCTTGATGACGCTGGTTATGTTGCAGCGGGCGAGACCGGACAGACCAGCACACCGGGAATATTTGCCGCGGGAGATGTGAGGACCAAGGCAGTGCGCCAGGTGGCGACAGCAGTTGGAGATGGTGCAGCAGTTATCCATTATGTTGAGGAATACCTGAACGGATTAAAAAAGAAGGTATAACTTGAGTATCTGATCAGCAACATATGGTAGGCAGCATAGAAACATAATCATAAAAATCAAGTGAATTAAACGGAAAATAATTGGCACGGAGATAAGGTAAGAACATCAATGATATAACTGCTTTTTCTCCCTGCCAAAAAAAATAAAACTAATTCATAGTAATTCTATAGGCAAAATATAACAATGAACAGGAGGCAGAAAAATGTTAATATCATCAAAGGGACAATATGCACTGAGACTCATGGTAGATATATCTATAAATAGCGGCAGCACGGTTACTGTCAAAGCCGTAGCCAGAAGATGTGGATTGTCTGACAAATATCTTGAGCAGGTTACATCTTCTCTGCTAAAGGCAGGATATTTAAGAAGCGTGAGAGGACCGAGGGGTGGTTACCGTCTGAACATGCCGGCGGAGGAGATCACGGTTGGGATGGTGCTAAGGGCGATAGAGGGCAGGATATCACCGATCGATAACAGGGTTGATGAGGATGGCGACACCAACATGGTCATGAACGATGTCATTGGAGAGGTGTGGGATGACCTTGAATCTGCCATCAACAATGTCCTTGACAACAAAACCATCGCCGATCTCACCCGGGAGTACAGTGACCGGATCGGATACATGTATTCGATATAAATCGGGACGGAGGGGCCAGATGTCAATAAGATTTCAGTTGAAAAAAAACTTATTTTGTATATAGTTGTAGTGGGATATATATCATATTAGGAGAATAAGAGATGTTAACACAGTTTTCGAGAACAGAGCTGCTATTTGGCAAGGAAGCCATGGACAAGCTGGCAGGCTCTAAGGTAGCGGTATTTGGAATAGGCGGAGTTGGCGGTTATGTATGCGAGGCGCTGGTCAGAAGCGGTGTCGGAGCATTTGACCTGATAGATGACGACAAGGTGTGTCTGACAAATCTCAACAGACAGATCATAGCGACAAGGAGCACAGTTGGAAAGTATAAGACCGATGTTATGAGGGACAGGATGCTTGACATCAATCCAAATGTGGAGGTTGAGGTACACAAATGTTTCTTCCTTCCGGAAAATGCGGATGACTTCCCTTGGGACAGCTACGACTACGTAGTCGATGCGGTGGACACCGTGACAGCCAAGATTGCTCTTGTCATGAAGTGCAAGGAGAAGAATATCCCGATCATCAGCAGCATGGGTGCGGGAAACAAGCTTGACGGAAGCCAGTTCAAGGTTGCAGATATATACAAGACAAAGGTGTGTCCGCTTGCGAAGGTCATGAGAAGAGAGCTGAAGAAGAGGGGCGTCAAGAAACTCAAGGTCGTATACTCGGAAGAGATTCCGACAAGGCCGATCGAAGATATGGCGATAAGCTGCAGAAACAACTGCATTTGTCCTCCGGGTGCAGAACACAAATGTACAGAGCGCAGAGACATCCCGGGCAGCGTGGCATTTGTGCCATCAGTCGCAGGGCTTATAATAGCCGGTGAGGTGGCAAAGGATCTCATCAGGAGGTAATAAAAAAGGACGCTGAGAAATCAGCGCCTTCTCCATAAAAATACCAGAGTTCCAAGCAGAACCGCACCACCATAGATGAATGGTGCATTTTTGTCACTGTTCATAGTTCTTTCCGTATAAGATACGGATGGATTATTCGGGTTGTAATATATTGCGATGGACGACATGGAGTTGTAATTTGTTATACCGCGGACGGAAAGAAAACCATTGTGCAATACTCCGGACTGGTCGCGGTATTCATAGTTGATATGGGTTCTTTTACTGAATCTTCTGACAGATGTGATATCGGCGGATGTTCTGGTATAGTCCCGCTCGATACGGCATGCCTTACCCCGTATGGAAAGGCCGATGACCACAGCTATGATGAATGATGCTATTGGAATAATGTAAGTCGTATAAGGTAATAGTCTGAAAAAAATACTGATAGAATCTCCCGATGTTAAAATCATAATGTACCCCCTGAAATTGTTGTTTCCCCAAAATGTCAGACATGAGATCCCTATTTACATGCCGGACTTGTATGTGTAGATTATAATATAAAGAAGACTGGTTGAGAATCCCTTAATTTAAGAGGATAAGTCTGTTAATATAGCAAATTTCAGGTAATAAATATATTACTGTTTGCACTGCCACTCATGGTGGTCATAAGCTCAGTCATATTCGCATTTGCCAGAAGTGATAACATGGTGATAATAGGCCAATAATATAATAGAGAATATACAAAAGGAAGATGAACGAGATGGATAAGAAAGAAGAAAAGAAAATCATAAGACAGGAGTTTCTGACAGGTGAGAGAGCTCTTTTCATGGGAAAAAATCTCGATATATATGATACGATATTTGACGACGGCGAGTCTCCGCTTAAGGAGAGCCGCGGCATAAATCTGTACGGCAGCATGTTCAAATGGAAGTATCCGCTGTGGTACAGCAAGAACATTGTTGCGGAGAATTGCCACTGGTTTGAGATGGCGAGAGCCGGAGTCTGGTACACTGATAATATCGCGGTGAGGCGGGCACTCATCCAGGCACCAAAGAACTTCCGCAGATGTAAAGGTCTGGAGCTTACGGATGTGACATTCACCCATGCGGAGGAGACACTGTGGAGCTGCGATGATGTGACAATAGATCACGTGACAGCAAAAGGCGACTATTTTGCCATGAACAGCAATAATATGAAGATAGACGACCTGAAGCTTGACGGCAACTATTCATTTGACGGATGCAGGAATGTAGAGATAAGGAACTCCAATCTGCTTTCAAAGGATGCATTCTGGAACACAGAGAACGTGACCGTATATGATTCATTCATATCAGGTGAGTATCTTGGCTGGAACGCAAAGAACCTCACCCTGGTGAACTGCACCATCGAGAGCCTTCAGGGCATGTGCTACATCGACAACCTTGTGATGAAGAACTGCAAGCTCATCAACACAACACTTGCATTTGAATATTCAACAGTGGATGCCGACATCTGCAGCAAGATAGACAGTGTCATGAATCCAACGTCAGGAACCATCAAAGCCCAGCACATTGACAACCTGATAATAGAAAAAGACAAAGTAGATCCGTCAAAGACAAAAATAATAGTACAGGACTAAACGAGTTTAAGATTTGGTGATATATCATAACGTAAATGAGATTCCGCGGCTGCTGTGGTGAAACGAGTTGGCACATATAGAGTGCTCAATCGGTAGTGAAGTCGACTGAGCATTGCTGCTTCTTGCCGGAGCGGCGCAAGCAACGCCCTTATCGCTTGCAGAGCGCAGTGCAGATAGAAGCAAAGCAAGGCGAGGGAAGACGAACGTGATGGAGCACTCTATATGTGCCAGCCGTTTGCCACAGCAGCCGCGGAATCTCTCCATGAAGTGGAGGGACAAACATGAAGTTTGATTTTGACAAGGTTATAGACAGACGCGGCACAGGCTCCCTGAAGTGGGACGTGCCGGAAAACGAACTGCCAATGTGGGTGGCAGATATGGATTTCCAGACGGCTCCGTGCATCAGGGCGGCACTGTCAGCCCGGGTGGAGCACGGAATATTCGGATATTCCATCATCCCGGATGAGTGGGCAGATGCCTACGTGAACTGGTGGGGCAGCAGACACGGATTTGCGATAGATAGGGATTGGCTGGAGTCATCCCAGCCATATCAACGGCGGTGAGAAAGCTCACCACACTCGCAGAGAATGTTGTAGTGCAGACCCCTGTCTACAATATTTTCTTCAATTCTATATACAACAATGGGCGAAATATATTGGAAAGTCCTCTGAAATACGACGGCGATGGATATGCCATGGACTTTGAGGATCTTGAGGCAAAGCTTGCAGATCCACAGACCAGCCTCATGATACTCTGCAATCCACAGAATCCTGCGGGGAAGATCTGGGATAAGGAGACACTTGTCCATGTGGGAGAGCTATGCGCAAAGTATGGTGTGACGGTCATCTCGGATGAGATACACTGCGATCTCACCGATCCTGGAAAGGAGTATGTGCCATTTGCCACGGCATCTGACACATGCAGGGATATAAGCGTGACCTGTATTGCGCCGACAAAGACCTTCAACATAGCCGGAATCCAGACTGCGGCCATTGTGGTTCCGGATAAATTCCTGAGACACAAGATGTGGAGAGGTCTGAACACAGATGAAGTAGCCGAGCCAAATGCATTTGCGGTGGATGCGGCGATAGCAGCATTTACAAATGGCGGCGAGTGGCTGGACAGTCTCAGGCAGTATCTGTATGAGAACAAGCAGTATGTGAGAAAATTTGTATCTGAGAATATCCCTGACATGAAGGTGGTGTACTCGGAAGCAACATACCTTCTCTGGCTTGACTGCAGTAAGATAACTGACAACGCAAAACAGCTTTCAGCATTTATCAGGAAGAACACCGGACTCTATATGTCGCCGGGACTTTCATATGGTAAGAACGGAAAGGCATTTATCAGACTTAACATCGCATGTCCAAGGTCGATCGTGGAAGAGGGCATGAAGAGACTTGCCGAGGGAACCACGGCATTCAGAAAAATGAACGCAGAGATGGTAAACATAGACAATGCGGCTAAAAAAGGAGATATAGATGAGTAGCAGTGAAAACTTGCTGAAGGACATGATATCTGGAAAGTCGATGACCGCATCCCAGCAGATAGGACTTACGGTCAGGCTCAGTATCCCGGCGATCCTTGCCCAGATCTCGTCCATTGTCATGCAGTACATCGATGCATCCATGGTGGGGCGTCTTGGTGCAAATGCATCGGGAGCCATCGGACTTGTCTCGTCCACGACATGGCTGTTTGGCGGGCTATGCATTGCGGTGACTACAGGATTTACTGTGCAGATAGCCCAGGCTGTGGGGGCCGGTGAGGATAAATCTGCCAGAAATATCATGAAACAGGGACTCATAATAGCCTTGTGCATAAGCGTCATACTCGCACTCATTGCAGCACTTATAAGCACACCGCTTCCGAGATGGCTCGGCGGTGAGGCTGCGATACAGAAGATGGCAAGCCAGTATTTCCTTGTGTACATGCTGGGACTTCCCGCTCTGCAGATGAACAGCATAGCAGGCGGTATGCACCAGAGCTCCGGAAATATGAGACTACCAGGTATACTGAATGTCATGTGCTGTGTGATGGATGTGATTTTTAATTTGTTCTTTATATTTCCGACAAGGAGTGTGCAGATAAATAGCATCACATTTACCATGCCGGGACTTGGACTTGGCGTTGCAGGTGCGGCGCTCGGAACCATCACGGCTGAGGCGGTCACCTGTGCCATCATGGTCACTGCACTTCTGTGGAAGAACAGGACACTTCACTTAAGAAAGGGTGAGCACTTGAGATTTCGCAGGGATACCCTTGCCAGGGCGGTAAAGATAGGAGCACCGGTGGGACTTGAGCAGATGGTCATGTGCTCAGCGTATGTCATGTCCACAAAGATCGTGTCACCGCTCGGAACGATAGCCATCGCAGCCAACTCATTTGCGGTTACTGCGGAGAGCTTCTGCTACATGCCGGGATACGGAGTGCAGGCGGCAGCAACTACACTTGTGGGACAATGCGTGGGAGCCGGACAAAAACAGTTGTCCAGAAGGATGGCATGGATTACAATGGGATTAGGTGTGTCGGTTATGACTTTAGGCGGAGTTCTCATGTACATAGCAGCTCCGGCCATGATAGGTGTGCTGACACCGAACGAAGAGATAAGAAATCTAGGGGCGGCAGTGCTGAGGATAGAGGCATTTGCCGAACCATTTTACGCCGCATCCATAGTTGCTTCGGGAGCACTCAGGGGAGCCGGGGACACTTTGGTCCCAAGCTGCATGAACTTTGCCAGTATGTGGTGCGTGAGGATACCGCTTGCAGCTATACTTGCACCGAGGGTGGGGCTCTATGGTGTATGGATCGCCATGTGCGTGGAGCTCTGTTTCAGGGGAATCCTGTTCACCACAAGGCTTAAACGAGAAAGATGGATGCGGGTGTTTGAAGAAAAATAAAACACCATTAAACAGGGAGGAAAACATGCCAGTATTTGATTTCAGTGGAAGCGACAATAAGAATAAGAACATAGTTACATACGAGACATTCCGGTCGTCGGAGTCTGCAGCGACAGCGGATAAGCCGATCATGATCCTTGAGAACACGACCAGGAAGTGGACCCACCACTCCAGCGGAAAGTTCACCAATCCGATCAAGAGAACAGCATTTGAATTTGACGAGGTGGACGGAGTTCAGTCCGCCGACATAATGAAGATAGATGCGAGATTTGTAAGCCTTCTCAAATGGCTCGGCGAGAATCACATCAACGTCCGTCTGTCGGGAGAGAACAGACCGGAGGGCTACGCAGTGTACAAGATAAGGGAGACTGAGTTTGGCGGCGGATCAAAGCTCTCGGCAAATGATGGATTCCTGCAGTTTATGATAGAGAGACTTCTTGCCAGCGATGCCCCTTCGGAGGAAGAGAAATCTGAGGAGGAAGAAGAGGAAGAGGCACTGGGCGATGACATGAAGCTCACGAGCATGCAGAGCATCATTGACTTCATGCACTGCGCCGGAAGAACACTTCCTGACAATATAAGGCTGTGGGCCAGAAGAAATCTTGCGGTTGCGAGATCCAGCGAGGTATCACCGGAGGAGAGACGCCACGCCCAGAGAGCACTTTCCATGGCGATGAACATCAGATGGAAGAGCAATTACTTTGAGGCGATAGATCCGGAAGAGGCCAGAAGGATACTGGACGAGGAACTCTACGGAATGGAGAAGGTAAAGCAGAGGATCATCGAGACAATCATCCAGATCAACCGTACACATACACTTCCTGCATATGGACTTCTGCTCTGCGGACCTGCCGGAACAGGAAAGTCACAGATAGCCTATGCGGTTGCGAGAATACTCAGACTTCCATGGACGACCCTTGACATGAGTTCCATCAACGATCCGGAACAGCTTACAGGAAGTTCAAGAGTATATTCCAATGCCAAGCCGGGAATCATCATGGAGGCATTTTCACAGGCTGGAGAATCTAACCTCGTATTCATCATCAATGAGCTGGACAAGGCAAATTCCGGCAAGGGCAACGGCAATCCTGCGGATGTACTGCTGACACTGCTGGACAACCTGGGATTCACCGACAACTACATGGAGTGCATGATCCCGACAAATGGCGTGTATCCTATAGCGACGGCAAATGACAAGGAGAACATCAGCAAGCCGATCATGTCGAGATTTGCAGTAATAGACATACCGGATTACACCCCGGGTGAGAAGAAGGAGATATTCAACAAATTTGTTCTGCCTAAAGTGCTCAAGCGCATCGGACTTGACAAGAGCGAGTGCATCATCCTTCCAGACGGCGTGGATGCTGTCATCAAGAAGTGCGATGGCGTGACTGGAATCAGAGATATAGAGCAGGCTGCAGAGCACATAGTTGCACATGCGCTTTACCAGATCGAGGTAAATCACGTTCAGAGCGTGACATTTGACGGAGCTATGATAGATGAGCTTTTGAGCTGATTATCGTCATATTACACAATTTACATTACGGAAAGTATTATGGTATACTCTTCTTATGAAACAAGTTTCATGGACTACAGTCTGAAATTCATAAGGAGAGTATATTTATATATGGCAAGTATAAGAGACGTTGCGAAGGAGGCGGGGGTCGCCATCTGCACGGTGTCGAGACTTATCAACGGCACGGCAAATGTTGAACCTGAGACTCAGAAGAAGATAGAAGATGCGATGAAGAAACTGGATTATGTTCCAAATGAGCTTGCGCGAGGCATGTTCAAGGGCAGATCAAACTCCATTGCGATGTTGGTTCCAAATATACAGCACCCATGGTTCTCATCACTGGCATCGGAGATAGAAAAGATACTTTATGAGAAGAAATACAAGTTTATGCTTTTTTCCACATCCGATGACAAGCAGAGGGAGAAGGAGTGTTTCAAGCTGTTAAAGTCCAACATCGTGGATGGGATCATATGCGGAACGTCGGCATGTACGGCGAAGGAATACCAGAAGATAGATAAGCCGATGGTCATGCTGGATTATAAGGTTGGCAGCAAATTTCCCGTTGTAGTGTCGGATCACAAGATGGGCGGACAGCTTGCTGCCCAGGAATTTATAAACAGTGGATGCAGATATGTCATCCACATATCAGGAATCAAGGTAGATAAGAATATCATGTCATTTGAGTGCCATGAGGAACTAGATAGAGTCCTTGCCGAGAATGGGATAAAATCCAGACGAGTTCCAATACAGTGGAACGACTTTGATTTTCATGGATATTTTGAGATGGCAAAATGCATACTGGAGGAGTATCCTGACGTGGACGGAATATTTGCCGCAGACATGCCAGCGATAGCATTCCTTAAGGCGGCACTTGCCATAGGCAAAAAGATTCCTGATGACCTGGCAATCGTGGCATACGACGGAACGTACATAACCAACGCCAGCACGACAAGGCTCACATCGATACATCAGCCGTACAAGGAGATCGCCCAGGAGGCAGTACGCCAGCTTATGGAGATGATCGACGGACCGGAGGAGGAAGATGATGCCGAAGGACAGGGTGAAAGTGCAACCGCAGATCAGATCGACAGCGCAAAAGAGAGAAACACACATATAGACGGAAATCTTATACTACTTCCGGTGAGCGTAGAAAAAGGCGATACAACTTTATAGTATGATTACGAAAAGAAGTTCATGAAGAGAAAATGAGGTGCCACTCAAAAATCATGAACTTCTTTTTTATGCGGGTACAAAACATAAGAAACTTACTAAGAGCACAAAATACAAAAATCTATAAATCCCCTATTGACGAAACATGTTTCATATGATAATCTTAATGCAAATGAAACATGTTTCATTTAAGCGCTTATGAAATGTGTTTTATCGGAACAATATGAATGATAGCGAGAATTAACAAGAGGGAAAATTCAAAGCAAGAAAAGGAGAAAAGGTTATGAGAGCAAAGAAATTAGTAGCATGTGCACTTTCAGCAGCAATGATGCTGGGACTTGCATCCATGACAGGATGTGGTTCAGCAAAGAAGGATTACGATCTGTATATTTACAACACAAAGTCCGAGATCGCAGACAGTATCCAGGATCTGTGCAAGGATTATGAGACAGAGACAGGAGTTAAGGTTAAGGTTTACACATGTGGTACACAGGAGACCATGGAGACACTCAGATCTGAGATGAATTCCAAGAACTATCCTACACTGTACGCGATAAATCAGGCACAGTTCACAGAGTGGAACGAGGGCGGATTTGTACTTCCATCAACATCAGTAAAGAATGAGGAGTTAAAGTCAATCTACGATTCAATTCCAGAGAGCATGCAGCTCGCAGATGAGAGCGGAGCAAGCTGCGGAATCCCTTACAACGTAGAGGGTTACGGACTTATCGCAGATACGCAGATGATATGTGATGTATTTGGACTTGACAGCGCAGACGCATTTGTCGCTGATTACAGAAGTGCCAATTATGAAGAGTTCACAGGCATGATCAAGGCAATCGATGATTACATAAACGGCAAGGGTGGCGAGAAGGTTACACTTTCAGGCAATGCATACACCACGGCAAAGGACAAGACAGCCACAACAGAGAACATGAACGGAGTATTTGCAATCGCAGGCGCAGAGAAGTGGACATATGCAAACCACTATACAAACTACGCACTGAATGCAGTATTCCCTAACTACAATGCAACGGCAGCAGCTACAAAGGAGGATGTTGATAAGCTTGAGGAGCCACTTGTAAAGATGGTTCAGGAGCTTGATATGCTTTCAAGCTACACAGCAGGACCAAGCGGCAAGGTAGAGCGTGGATCAGAGTACATTAACTCAACAGTGACAGGATATGATCAGGCAGTTCAGACATTTGCCGAGGGTAAGGCAATGTTCATCAAGCAGGGTAACTGGGTATACGGAACCATCGCAGGTGTGGATGCAGACAAGGCATCAAGACTTACGATGCTCCCAATGAAGGTCAACCTTGAGCAGAGTGACATCTCAGCTGAGGGCGTTACAGTTGACAAGATGAACAGCTCAATCCCTGAGTTCGTTTCACAGTATTACGTTATCAACAAGAAGGATTCAGAAGAGGAGCAGAAAGCCGCTGAGGACTTCCTTGTATGGCTCTACACATCAGATACAGGAAAAGATTACATCACAAACAAATTCGCATTTGTCCCATTCAACGCAGACGAGAGCGAGAAGCTTGAGAATCCGCTCAGCAATTCACTTGTATACTATATGAGCAATGACCTTGTGATGGGCAATGACTTCGATGCTTTCCCTGAGTCATGGGGACTCAACACCATCGGTGCAACTATTCAGGAGCAGTTGTTTACAAATCCTGATCAGTGGGATGAGAACACTATAAGAACAGGTGTGGAAGATGCACTGACAAAGTGGAAGGACAGCATCAAAGAGTAATCGGTGCTAAATGGGATGTGTCAGGTTTTCTATGAAAACCTGACATGTAGCGCCAGCCATTTGCCGAAGGCAAATTTTGTATGGCTGGTGTTCAATGTAGGAAAGGAAAAACTATGAAAAGATTTTACAAGAGAAAATTCTGGTTTATGGTTCTGCCTTCTATAGTGTTGTTTCTGCTGGTTATCATAGTTCCTTTTATAGAGGGTGTGATCTATTCCTTCACCGAGTGGAGAGGTTCCTACTTCGTAGGTGGGGAGCACTGGTGGAATGCACTGGTGGGACTTAAGAATTATACAAGCATATTCAAGTCGAAGGATTTCCTTCAGTCACTTGGATACACGGCCATATATGCTGTACTCGCAGTAATAGCACAGAATGTTGTCAGTCTTCTTCTGGCACTCATGATCAAGAAGCTTACCAAGGGCAAGGGACTTTTCAGAACGGTACTGTTCCTTCCATATGTACTTGGAATGCTCGCAATGGGTTATGTATGGCGTTTCATATTTGAAAATGTATTTTCACAGACGCTGTTCGGAACAGACGGTGTGGTACACGTAGAGGTGCTCAACAACATGCTTCAGAATCAGTGGAAAGCACTTCTGGCATATGCGATCGTTGGTGTATGGCAGGTTGCAGGTTATTACCTGATAATCTACCTCAACGGACTCAACAATATTTCAGAGGATATTTATGAGGCTGCCAGAATAGATGGGGCTACGGGCTGGACAAGCTTCAGGAAGATCACACTTCCGCTTCTCATGCCTTCATTTACGATAGTGCTCTTCATGTCACTGGCAAACAGCTTCAAGATGCTTGACCTCAATGTTTCACTGACAGAGGGCAATTTCGGAACGACCATGATATCCTACATGATACTGAAAACAGTAAGAGAGAGCTCTCCTCCGGCATACGGAGAGGCGCAGGCACAGGCAGTTATATTCTTCGTTATCATTGCAGTTATATCTATAGCTCAGGTAATGATCACTAAGAGAAAGGAGATTGAATCATAATGGGAGTAAAAGGCAAGATCAAAAGAGCACTCATAGTGGTTATACTCGCTGTATTGGCAATCGTGACCATATTCCCGATATGGTTCCTGATCGTCAACTCATTCAAGGGACAGCAGGAGATAGTAGCATCTCCAATAGCTCTCCCGAAATCATGGAATCTGGACTATCTGAAGAATGCAGCTGAGCAGATAAATCTCGGCAGCAGCCTGCTTCAGACAGTACTCATAACAGTTGCGGCAGTGGCACTTATCGTGGTCATATCTTCATTTGCCGCATGGGCAATTGCCAGAACAGATTCCAAGGTGGCAAATATACTCTTCATCGCATACACAGCAGCCATGCTCATACCTTTCCAGTCAGTTATGTACCCATTGGTATCGCTGATGGACAAGCTGGGACTCAAAAACACACCGGGGCTGATCCTCATGTACGGAGGCTTTGGAATCAGTATGTCGGTTCTGCTGTACAGAGGATTCATCAAGAGTATCCCGCTGTCACTTGAGGAGGCAGCCATGCTCGATGGAGCAAATATATTCCAGATATACAGATATGTGGTCATGCCCCTCTTAAAGCCTACGACCATGACAGTTGTCATCACAAATGCAGTGTGGATATGGAACGATTACCTTCTTCCATTCCTCGTAATAGGAAATAACGACAAAAAGACGCTCACGCTGAGCTTATATTATGCAAAGAGTCTGTCAGGACAGTATGGAAATCCATGGGAGCTAATCTTCCCTGCGGTACTTCTCTGCATCATCCCTATCGTGATCATATTCATCATACTTCAGAAGAATATCATCGAGGGAATTTCAGCCGGAGCTGTGAAAGGATAAACATAAAATATGGACAGAAAATGGTGGAAAGAGGCGGTATTTTACCAGATATACCCTAGAAGCTTCTATGACAGCAACGGAGATGGAATAGGAGATCTGAAGGGAATAACTGAGAAATTGCCGTACCTCAAAAATCTTGGCGTGACCGCTGTGTGGATATGTCCATTCTTCAAGTCGCCTATGAAGGACAATGGATATGACATATCGGATTACTACGATGTGAATCCTGAGTTTGGAACCATAGAGGATGCGGATGAACTTATAAGATGCGCAAATGAAAATGGCATCAAGATCATCATGGACATGGTCATCAATCACACATCAGACCAGCACAGATGGTTCCAGGAGGCGTGCCGGGACAGACACAGCAAATACAGAAATTACTATATATTTAAGGACAACATAGATGGACTTGCAGATCTCAGATCCAACTTCGGTGGAAGCACATGGACACAGATTGAGGATGGCAGCTGGTATTTCCATTCATTTGCGAAGGAGCAGCCGGATCTCAACTGGGAATGTGAGGAGATGAGACAAGAGCTCTACGACATGATGAATTGGTGGCTTGACAAGGGAGTTTCAGGATTCCGAATGGATGCCATCACATTTATCAAGAAAGACCTCTCATTCCCGCCTATGCCGTCAGACGGCGAGGACGGCAGATGCGATGTTGGCAAATGCTGCCTCAACAGGCCGGGAATAGATGAGTTCCTTCACGAGTTAAAACTCAACACATATGGCAGAGGAGACTTTGTGACTGTCGCAGAGACTCCTGGAGTCCCAAATGAGGATTTGGACAGATATATTGGGAGAGATGGACATTTCTCCATGATATTTGACTTTAGCTACACAGATATAGATATCAATCCGGGCGATCTCTGGCTGCACCAGAGAGACTGGACGATAGAGGAATTCAAGGACAAGCTGTTCACCAATCAGAGACTTGTGAAAAAGATCGGATGGGCAGCAAATTACCTGGAAAACCACGATCAGCCTAGAAGTATAGGCAAGTACTTCCCAGCCGGTGATATTCCTGAATACAGAACACAGATGGCAAAGGCGCTGGGCGCGCTGTTCTTCTTCCTGAAGGGTACGCCGTTTGTATATCAGGGACAGGAACTTGGCATGATAAACACTCATTTTGATAACATAGATGAGCTGGACGATATCAACTCCAAGGGACAGTTTGCGAGATGCATTGAAGCCGGATACAGCGAGGCAGAGGCGATGGAATCTGTAAATATCAGGAGCCGCGACCAGTCAAGACTTCCGATGCAGTGGAACAGCGATAAGAACTTCGGATTCTCAGTGCATGAGCCATGGCTGGCATGCAACAATCAGTGTGACCTCCAGACAGTGGAGCTTGAGAGCGCTGATAAGGATTCTGTGCTTAACTTTTATAAGGCGATGATACAGCTCAGAAATCACTCGGAGTACACACAGACTCTCATCTACGGAGACCTGGAGGATGTGGAGACGGATAATGCAGGAATCATAGTGTACAGCCGCAAGCCGGTTCAGATTGAGTGTGCATGTGGAACTGGAGCAAATGCAGAAAGCACAGACAGATCGGTATATGTTGTTGTTAACATGACCGGTGAGGATGTGGGCTATGCAATTCCTGAGACTGCGGATGTGCTTATGGGTAATTATGCGGATTACGATGGCACGCTCAGACCTTATGAGACTGTGGTGTACGCGGTGTAGGCCGGAGCTGGCAGAAAAAGCCTGAATATTGGTGGAGACTGATTGAAAATTACAGTTGGTCTGGTATCAGTATTCAGGCTTTTTTCGTTGTCTGTATACTTTTGGGATACTTTGCTCAAATCTATAGACAAAGTGAATGGATCATTAAATGCAAGATATGTCTTAATGTTCAAAGCGTATTCACAGTTCAGAATAATCCCCCAACTTAACCATTATCGGTACCATATTTGGTCAACTTTTTTCCATATAAAATCTAATTCCCAGATATTAAAATAACTGTATTAAAAGCAGTCAGACATGAGATTTTAGAGCAGAGGGTGCGCAGTGCACAGGCGTAACGGAGGTTGTCTGCTCAGACAAATAAATGGAGAAAAGGAGTCACACTTATGGGTATTATTTTTCACGAAGAAACAAAGACATTTCACCTTACAAATGGCGAGATAAGCTACATCATGACAGTGCTCCCCAATGGACATCTGGGAAATCTGTACTATGGTAAGGCGATAAGGGACAGAGAGGATTTCTCACATCTGTTGGAGCTTGTCCAGAGACCTATGTTCCAGTATGTATATGACGATGACAGACTGTTCTCACTTGAGTCAGTGAAGCAGGAGCTTCCTGTGTACGGAACCACAGACTACAGAGCACCGATGGTTGAGGTACTTCAGTCAAATGGCAGCAGGATATCAGATTTTGTATATGTATCACATGAGACAAATTCCGGCAAGCCAAAGCTTGAGGCATTGCCGGCAACATACACAGAGAATGATGACGAGGCAGAGACATTGATCGTCACATTGAAGGATTCACTCACAGGCATAAAGGCGAGAATGCTCTATACGATATGGAGCGACAGACCAGTCATAGCAAAGAGTGTGGAGTATGTAAATGAAGGCACAGAGGCGGTACATCTCACCACTGCTTACAGTATGTGCCTGGATCTCCCTGATCCTGATTATCAGTGGATGCAGCTCTCAGGTGCATGGGCAAGGGAGCGCCAAATAATAACAAGGGATCTCGAGCAGGGCGTACAGTCGATAGGCAGTAATCGTGGTCATTCATCCCATGAGCACAATCCGTTCATCGCATTGAAGAGAAAGACAACTGACGAGAACCAGGGAGAGGCGATTGGAATAAGCCTTGTATACAGCGGCAATTTCAAGATACAGGCAGAGGTTGACACGAGAAATACAGCCCGCATTCTTGCCGGAATAAATCCAGATACATTTGACTGGAAGCTCGATGCAGGTGAGCATTTCCAGACTCCTGAGGCAGTCATCGTATACTCAGATCAGGGACTCAACAAGATGAGCCAGACCTTCCACAAGCTGTATCAGAAGAGACTTGCAAGAGGCGAGTGGAGAGACAAGCCAAGGCCGATTCTCATCAACAATTGGGAGGCTACATATTTTGATTTCACCAGAGAGAAGCTCATAGCCATCGCACAGAAGGCAAAGGAGTGCGGAGTTGAGCTGTTCGTTCTTGACGACGGTTGGTTTGGAGCCAGAACCACAGACCATGCAGGCCTTGGAGACTGGGTTGCAAATCCAGACAGACTCCCGGAGGGAATCACAGGAATTGCAGAGGATATAGAGAAGGTAGGATTGAAGTTCGGACTGTGGTTCGAGCCGGAGATGACAAATAAAGATTCAGACCTCTACAGAGAGCACCCAGACTGGATACTTTCAGTTCCGGGAAGACATGACTCACACGGAAGATTCCAGTATGTTCTGGATTTCTCCAGAAAAGAGGTCGTTGACAGAATATATGAGATGATGGCAAAGATACTCAGCACGGCAAAGGTGTCATATGTGAAGTGGGATATGAACAGAAGTATCACCGAGTGCTATAGTGCGGCTCTTCCGGCTGACAGACAGGGCGAGGTGTTCCACAGATACATACTTGGTGTGTACGATTTGTATGAGAGACTCACAAGCACATTTCCACATGTACTCTTTGAGTCATGTGCCAGCGGCGGCGGACGTTTTGATCCGGGCATTCTTTACTATGCGCCACAGGGCTGGACAAGTGATGACACGGATGCCATAGAGAGAGTCAAGATCCAGTATGGAACATCCATGTGTTACCCGATCAGCAGTATGGGGAGCCACGTTTCGGTTGTGCCAAATCATCAGACAAGACGTGAGACTCCGCTTAAGACCCGTGCAAATGCTGCATATTTTGGAACATTTGGATATGAGCTGGATCTGAACAAGCTCACAGCCGAGGAGATAGAGGAGGTCAAGGAGCAGGTCAAGTTCATGAAGGCATACCGTGAGGTGATCCAGTACGGAACATTCTACAGGCTTGCAAGTCCATTTGACGATGAGGAGTGCGGCTGGATGGTCGTATCAGACGATAAGAAGACCGCCATCGTTGCGTGGTTCAGAACACTCTACACACCGAACAAATGCTTCACCAGAATGAAGCTCCACGGCCTTGATCCTGATGCGATATATAGCTGCAATGTGCTCGGGGGACAGGCGCTCACAGTGAGCAAGACACCGGATGGAAAGCTGATATATGAGAAAGTGTCAGGAGACAAAGGAGAGGATTCTGCAGTCAATGTCATCGCAGGCCCATCATGCTATGGCGATGAGCTGATGAACCTCGGACTCATCACTAGCGACACATCGGCGGGAGAGATAGTCGGAGATGATGTGCCTTGCGGAGACTATGATTCCAGACTCTATGTGCTCAAGGCAGAGTAAGCGGGTTTGCGAAAAAATTTTCCTGCTTTTTCGGGCAGAAAAAGAAAAAAGACAGTATATCCGAGTCAAAAAACTAAGATAATAAATTCCAAATAACCGCACTCGTGGTCTATAATTGAAATAAGGCAGTTAAGATGTGCCTGTATGGGTTATTTCTGACGACCGGCAAAGGGCATGGTACCAGAAAGGCCATAGTGGCAGGACTTCTGGGAATGCTGCCGGATGATACAAGGATTCCGGATGCCCTGGACATAGCAGACGAGCAGATGGCGCTTGGGGTGAAAAATAGACTAAAAATGTAGATAGAAACTATGGCATTTGTCAAATTGCATAAATAAGGTTTTTTTTAGCCTGCAAACATGATATAATTGCATAAAGAATGTTTTGAAAATGCAGTTGGGGATGATCAGATGAGCAACAGGAAGAGAATATGCGTTATAACAGCACAGGTTGAAGAGAGTACACAGAATCGCTTCATGCAGGGATTTCTGAAGCAGGCATATGATATGAATTACGATGTCTGCATATTTTCCATGTTTTTGAAGTACCAGGATTCAACAGACAGGGAGGTTGGAGATTCAAACATCTACAACCTTATTAATTTTAACCTTTTTGATGCTGTGGTATTGTGTCAGGACACCATACAGACTCCGGGAGTCGTAGAAAAGCTGGAGAAGCGCCTGCAGTCAGAATTTGCAAATGGTGTGGTAGTGGTAGTCGACAAAGAGAATAACATATTCCCAACGGTCATGATGGATCATTATACCCCTATAGTAAAACTCGTGGATCACCTTATAGAGGTTCACGGACACAAGAATATATATTTCCTGGGCGGACTCAAAGAGCACATACACTCCAAGCAGCGACTCGCCGGTTACATAGACAGCATGAAGGCGCACAACCTGCCGGTTACGGACGACATGATATATTATGGAACATACTGGTACGACAGCGGCGACTACATGGTGGACGAGCTTGTGAAGGATAAGGAGCATCTGCCGGATGCCATCGTATGTGCAAATGACTGTATGGCCATCGGAGTGTGCACCGCATTTGACAGATATGGAATAAGAGTTCCCGAGGACATAGCCGTGGTGGGCTATGACTCCATAGAAGACGGAAGAAACAGTCCTGTTCCGATCACATCTGCGGACATACCGGCGGATGACTGCGGGCACTACTGTATGAAATATATAGATGCAAAGCTTAACGGACATGACGTACCGGAATTCAAGTCCAACGTGGAGCTGTACATAGGTGGAACCTGTGGCTGTGAGGGCTGGGAACGAGAGACAGTCAGGATCAGAAGAGACAAATGGGAGACAGACCTCTCAGAGACCGGCTTCTACTCTTGCTTCAACAACATGGCGGATGACCTTGTGGCGCAGACGAGCGTGGAGTCATTCTTCGACACCGTGTCGGAATACGTGTACCAGATAAGACCATTTGAGAGCTTCCATCTGTGCCTGAACGACTACTGGAGAAATCCGGAGGTCATGACCGGCGATGAGGCACTTCGCCACGGTTACACAGATCATGTATACAGACTGATAAAGTGTGGCCCGGATGAAAAAGAAGAGAGACACATACGCTACGACGACGTATTCGAGTCTGCGAAGCTGTTGCCGGAGCTGTACGAGGACAGGGATTATCCTACAGCGTTCATATTTACACCATTGTTCTTCCAGGACAGAAGCTTTGGCTATGCAGTGGTGAACTACGGTGCAGAGCCGAGGGTGTACGAAGATGTATACAGATCCTGGATCAAGACGGTTGCCAGGGACATGGAGTCATTTGCAAGACATCAGGGACTCAATGTACTTCTAAACAAGCTTGAGGCGGATCAGATAAGAGACGGTCTCACCGGAATGTACAACTACAGAGGCTTCATAGGCAGGGCAAATGACATGATAATCCAGGCCGCTGAAGAGAAGTCTGAGATACTTGTGTTGGCGGTGGATCTGAAGAATACACGCCAGATAAACAGCAATTACGGAAGAACAGAGGGTGACAGAGTCCTAAGCTATGTTGCCCAGTCGATAAATGAGGTACTTACCCCATACGAGATATCCATGAGGATGGGAAATGACGAGTTCGTCATAGCCACAGTGGCAAAGAGTGGCGATATCTCAAGGGGAGAATATATAGCCGAGGAACTCAAGAAGAAGCTTGAGGCGGCAAACAGTGGCGGAAAGGACGATTACGAGCTCGGTATATATTACGGATGTAAGAAGGCTCTGGTCAAGTCATCTGCCGAGCTGGAGACCCTCATCAACGATGCGGTCAACCAGAAGAACCGCATAAAAGAACAGAACAATGCCAAGGGACGCAACAAAGCGACGATAACGAACAGGGATCTGGAGAGAGATGAGATAGTAGCTATGATACTGGACAAAAACATGCTCACATATCATTTCCAGCCTATAGTAAGTGCCCGTGACGGAAGCATATTTGCATACGAGGCACTTATGAGGATACTGGTTCCTATGAGAATGTCACCCCCTGAGCTTCTGGAGAGTGCAGAGAGACTGAACAGACTGTACGATGTGGAAAAACTCACACTGTTCAACGTCGTGGAGATCGTGGCATCGAATCCTGAGATGTTCAGGGGCAAGAAGGTATTTATCAACAGCATGCCGGGGCATATGCTCAACGCACAGGACAGAAATGAATTCATTTCAAAGGTGAAGACGCTCCAGTGTGCAGGCATCGTCATAGAATTTACCGAGGGAGCAGAGTTGTCGGATGCGGAACTGAATGATCTCAAGGCATTCCTCAGAGGAAATGGCATGGAGATCGCCATAGACGACTACGGCTCAGGCTATTCAAATGTAAACAATCTTCTCAGGTATATGCCTGAGTATGTGAAGATAGACAGAATGCTTCTGACAGGGATCGATGCAGACCCACACAGACAGCATTTCGTCAAGGATATAATAGAATTCACCTCGACCAACGACATCAAGGCGCTGGCAGAGGGCGTTGAGACCACGAAGGAGATGAAGACCGTCATCCAGCTCGGTGCGGATCTCATTCAGGGATACTATACCGCCCATCCGAACGCGGAGGTGGTACAGCTCATATCCCCACAGGTTGTGAATGAGATAGTTCAGTACAACCAACAGGAAGAGGTGGCTGAGAACAGCAGCATATTTGTCATGGAGCATGAGAGAAGTGCATCACTTCTGAAGCTCACATCCCGGGGAATCAGGAAGATAGTTGTGGCACAGAGAGCCGGTGGCGACAACAATGTCCGCATAGTCGGCGCACAGGGCTTCAAGTCAGATATGACACTCAAGATAAAGGATGGTTTCACCGGAACCATAGTGCTGCAGAATGTAAGCTTCTCGGGCGACCGTGACAAGCCTTGTATAGACTGCGGTGAGAATACGGATCTGCACATCATGCTTGAGGGTAAGAATTTCTGCAGGAATGGCGGAATAAAGATACCGGAGTCGTCCAGAGTGACATTTATCGGAGATGGGGATATAATGATCCGCGTCAACGGTAACAGCTATTACGGAATAGGCAATGACATTCATTCAAAGCATGGAGTCATGAAGTTCAAGCAGGAGGGCGCCATTAATATAGAAACAAACGGTGTGAACGGAGTGGCAATAGGCGCCGGACTCGGAGGAGATATACGTATAGAGAAAGGACGATACGACCTGTATATCAACGGCGAGAACGGAGTTGCTATTGGAAGCATAAGCACCCCGGTGAATCTGAATCTCCTGCAGGCGGACATAGACATAACCTATGAGGCTGCAAATGGAGTCGCCATCGGCTCGATGAGCCAGCACGCAGATATCGCGATAAAGAACACATCCATATCGCTCAGAGGATCGGGCAACAGATACGTGGCGGTCGGAACCCTGGACGGAGATGGATGCAGCGTAGATATAAGCAGAGCACATGTGGACATGAACCTTAAGGGCAATTCGTGTATAGCCATGGGATCTGACCATGGAATAGCAGACATACGCATGACGGACGCCAACTCAAGGCTGGCGGTTCAGGGCGAGGCGTGCTTCGCACTTGGAAGCAGAGACGGCACAGGCATGCTGTCCAGCAATAATGCAGATCTGAATGTGGTTGTCAGGAATTCACTGAACATAGATATATCCGCGGCAGAGCAGGACATACGTCTGGTGAATGGAAGATACATGTTCGTTCTGAACAATGAGAATATAGAGCGCAAGGTAGTAGAGCGTTATTAATTCAAAGGAGTATAAAGGAATAATGGAAAGAGAGACTATGTGTATACAGGCTGGATACCAGCCTAAGAATGGGGAGTCAAGAATGATACCGATCGTACAGAGCACAACGTTCAAGTACGACACGAGCGAGGATATGGGTAAGCTGTTTGACCTTGAGGAGAGCGGCTATTTCTACACCAGACTTGCAAATCCGACAAATGACTATGTGGCAGCCAAGATATGTGCCCTGGAGGGGGGATCGGCAGCAGTGCTCACATCGTCAGGACAGGCAGCAACATTCTTCTCGGTATTCAACATTGCCGGAGTGGGAGATCACGTTGTGGCATCATCCACCATATACGGAGGAAGCTTCAACCTTTTTGCTGTGACCATGAAGAGAATGGGTGTGGAATTCACATTTGTGGATCCTGACTGCTCGGACGAGGAACTTGAGGCAGCGTTCAGACCGAACACCAAGGCCGTGTTTGGCGAGACCATAGCCAATCCGGCACTCATAGTATTCGATATAGAGAGATTTGCAAATGCGGCACATGCACACGGAGTACCACTCATCGTGGACAACACATTTGCCACACCGATCAACTGCAGACCTATAGAGTGGGGCGCAGACATAGTCACACACTCCACCACGAAGTACATGGACGGACATGATGCAACCGTGGGTGGGGCGATCGTGGATTCAGGCAAATTCGACTGGATGGCACACGCAGACAAGTTCCCAGGACTCACCACACCTGATGAGTCATATCACGGAGTGGTATACGCAGAGAAATTCGGCCAGGGCGGCGCATATATCAACAAGATCGTGGCACAGCTTATGAGAGATCTCGGCCCGATACCTGCACCTATGAATTCGTACATGCTCAATCTTGGACTGGAGTCGCTTCACGTGCGTATGCCACGTCACTGTGAGAACGCACTGGCGGTTGCGAAGTTCCTTGAGGCACACGATAAGATAGCCTGGGTAAATTATCCTGGACTTGAGAGCAGCAAGTATTACGAGCGTGCTAAGAAGTATATGCCGGACGGCACATGTGGAGTTGTGTCATTTGGCGTCAAGGGAGGAAGAGCTGCTGCGGAGGCCTTCATGAAGGAACTCAAGGTTGCGATGATAGCAACACATGTGGCGGATGCACATACATGCGTTCTTCATCCTGCATCAGCTACACACAGACAGATGAATGACGAGGAGCTTCTGGCGGCAGGAGTAAGTCCTGATCTTGTGAGACTGTCGGTGGGCATTGAGAATGTAAAAGACATAATAGCAGATCTTGAAAATGCACTGGATAAGGTACAGATATGAGAATAATAAATATAACCGACCTTTCGGCACCTGAGCTTGATATATATGCGCGCATGTCAGAGAATCAACTGGCGCACATATATGAACCGGCTTCCGGGCTGTTCATAGCTGAGAGTCCAAAGGTCATAGAGAGGGCACTGGATGCGGGTTACGAGCCAGTGTCCATTCTATTGGAAGACAGGCACGTGGAAGGACAGTGCGCGGATATAATAAAGCGGTGCGGAGATATACCGATATACACAGCACCATTTGATGCCCTCACGAAGCTCACGGGATTTGCCCTGACAAGGGGGATGCTGTGCGCCATGAGGAGGGCAGAGCTGCCGTCTGTTGAGAGCGTGTGTGAACATGCCGCCAGAATAGCGGTGCTTGAGGAAGTGATGAACCCGACAAATGTGGGAGCGATATTTAGAAGTGCGGCGGCACTCGGGATGGATGCTGTACTGCTCACGCCGGGCTGCAGTGACCCGCTCTACAGGAGGGCGGCAAGGGTCAGCATGGGAACGGTGTTCCAGATACCGTGGACATATATTACATTTGACACCCTGGGTCTTGCACACAATAAAGCAGATCATGGCATATGGCCGGAGTTTGGGATGGGACAACTTCACAGTATGGGCTTCAGGACGGCATCCATGGCGCTAAGAAATGACACGATAGACATACACGACCCGGAGCTGAAGCAGATCGACAGACTTGCAGTAATACTGGGAACCGAGGGAGAAGGCCTCAAGACAGAGACCATAGATTCCAGCGACTACACAGTGAAGATACCAATGTATCACGGAGTGGACAGCCTGAATGTGGCTGCAGCCAGTGCCGTGGCATTCTGGGAGCTTGGCAGGCGCTCGTAAAACGTCGAAAAACCTCCCTCAAAAAATACGCATACATATCTACAGGATATGGAAAATATGTTATAATAGTCAGGACGTGAACGGACAGGCTCACAGTCGGCAGAAGGAAAAGACTTAGGAGGATGATAGACATGTTTTATGCTATTTCAGGAATTAACGGGGATTATGAGGCATACAAGAGAGCACTCAAGAAACTTAAGTTTCAGAACCTTGACGATATAAAGGAAGAGGACATCATGAACGAGGAGGCAGTCATCAGCACTCTTGAGGGCGAGGATGTCCTGTATGTCCTTGGCAATATAATCGGAGCAGGCGGCGGATCCATGAAGATACTTCAGGATATGATGAGCAGAGATAATGTCATCGCAGTTGTCGGTGAGAACGAGTACAAGATCACACAGGCACTCAAGGCACTGAATGACCATATCCAGTCCACAGGTGAGGTGCCACCACAGATGCTGGTAGACAAGATAACATCCATGCTTGGAGAAGAGCTCTCAGGTGCGGTGGAGGAGTTCCTGCAGCTTGACGATGAAGAGCGTGAGGATGTCATAGAGTATATAGATGAGATTTCTGAGGAAGCGTTCCTCGAAGTGATGATGGCGAGAAAGAAATTTGTGCTGGTTCACGCCGGAATAAGAAACTTCGATCCGAAGAAGGAACTGGATGAGTACGACACAGAGGACTTCATCACAGAGCCAGCAGACCTGGACAAGACATATTACAAGAACAGAACACTCGTCGTTGGACATGTGCCAACCACAGAGCTCGGCGGTGAGGGCAAGATTGTTAAGAAGAACAACAACGTTGCCATCGACTGCGGGTGCGGCAAGGGCGGACAGCTTGGAATATACTGCCTGGGCAACGGCTCGGAGATGTATGTATAATAGAATAAAGAAGAGATTGACACGGCGGGATATGAAATATCATATCCCGCTTTTTTTATGTATGTATGATGGAAGAAATTGGATTAAGAAAATAAAGTGTTTTATACAAATTGTATAGTTAAGCAAAAAATCAACGAGGATTTTTGTCGATTTTAAATCGCAAATGGAATTGAAAAATTGTGAAGAAACTGTTAAATTAGGGTGTGAGCATGTATAAAGAATTTTCCTATATAAATATTTATAGTTTTTTATAAAGAAAACAGGAGGAAAACATGGGTGTTATAGATTTTCATTCACACATACTGCCGGGTATAGACGACGGCAGCAGGAATGTCGAGACATCTATAGGCATGCTTCGGATGTGCAAAGAGCACGGCGTGGATACTATGATAGCGACGCCGCACTTTTATGCTGATTCAAATACTGTGGAGAGGTTCATTGATTCAAGACAGAAAGCATATGATAAAGTCATGGCTGAGAATATGGACATACCGCAGATTATAATGGGGGCAGAGGTCGCGTTCTTTGCAGGAATAAGCAGAGCGGAGAAAACGGACGCACTAAAAGTAGAAGGAACTGATATCATGTTGCTGGAGATGCCGTTTGTGACATGGAGTGATTCGGTAGTGCAGGAAGTACGAGACTTAATTGAGAAGAGACATTTCCATATCATACTAGCTCATATAGAGCGATTCTTACAGATACCAGGCAACAAGCCATATGTGAGACAGATCCTTGAACTGCCAGTTACGGTGCAGGTGAATGCGGAGACACTTCTGGATTTCAGACAGAAGGGCAAAATGCTCAAGATGTTCAAGAAAGGACAGGCACACATCATAGGAAGCGACTGCCATGGTATGCATCACAGGGTGCCGAACTTGTGGCTGGGCCGCGAGGTGCTGGAGAAGAAGCTGGGACATGAATTCCTAGAGAACATGGACAGCTACGGAACAAAGCTCCTGAAAGAACATCAGATACACCCATAATCAGCAATAACAACGAAACATGTAAAAGATAAACAGATAGATGGAGGACAACAACATGTCTAAGAAGACAGCGATAATCATCAGTATTGTGCTGTTCATAATACTGTGTGGCCTTATTGTGTGCGAGAAGAAGTGGCCTACAGCGGGAACAGACCTGCTTATGCTGAACGTTCTGAGATAGCACATTACATTCCAACGAGGTGATACATATGTCATACAGGAACAGAACACTATCAGAAAAAAAGAGAATATACAAGAAGCTTGGACTTGTGATCACAGCCATACTGGTCGTATGCATTGCACTGGCGATAGCACTCAGACCGACAAAAGGAAATGCATCACACAATGCATCGGGCACACAGGCGGTCGAAGGCATGATCGAGGTGGACGGAGTCAAATACGTTCCCAAGAAGAATATAGAAACATATCTTTTTATGGGAATCGACAACATGGGCAAGGTTCAGAAAGTCACCGATTATGAGGGGGCAGGCCGATGCGATGTGGTCATGCTGATGGTCAGAGACCTGACAGATGGAACATACAAGACGCTGAGCATAGACAGAAATACCATAGTGGAGCAGGATACACTGGATCCCGACGGAACCTACGTTGCAACGAGCCCGGCACAGCTTGCTCTGGCACATGAGAATGGTGACGGAATGGAGATAAGCTGCGAGAACGTGGTCAAGGCGGTGTCAAACTTCCTTGGCGGCCAGAAGATAGACGGATACGCAGCGGTGAATATGGGGGCCATAGGAACCATCAACAATCTGGCTGGCGGAGTCACGGTTACCATAGAGGATGATTTCTCCAAGGTGGATAAGACCATGAAGCAGGGAGAGACCATCACACTGACCGATGAGCAGGCAGTACATTTTATCCATGACAGATTCGATGTGGGAGATGAATCCAACACCCAGCGAATGAAGCGTCAGGAGGTGTACAAGGCAGGACTCAAGGATAACCTGGCGGCAAAGTGCAGCGAGGATAACACATATCCACTGACCATATATGACGCCCTGGGAGATTACATGGTGACTGACATCAGCTCACAGAAGTTCTCCAAGCTGGCACTTCTTGTTCTCAAGGAAAAGGACGCCGGAACGGTGTCGATAGCTGGAACAGAGACCGTAGATGATCTCGGATTTGTCGAGGTGGAGCCGGATGCAGACAGCCTTCAGCAGGCAATCGTAGAGCTGTTCTACAAGGAATATAACTAGCATCACACATTTGATGCAGGGGATATAGATACAAAAAATGGATGGAGGGAATATATGAATTCCAACAAGAAAATGGCTGCTGTGCAGGATGAGACCACACAGATAGCCGCAGTGAACACATACAAGAATACAGAGGATGATGAAAACGAGATCGATCTCCTGGACATGGGAATGGCGCTTCTTGAGAAGCTCCCATACATCATACTGTGCTTCCTGATCGGTGCGGTGCTGTTCAACGCATTTGCATACTTCCTGATCAAGCCGACATACCAGTCGACAGCCAAGCTGTACGTGGTATCAGCATCAGATGATTCCATAGTAAATCTCCAGGACCTTAACATCGGTTCATCCCTTACCAAGGATTACGAAGACCTGATACTCAGTTATCCGGTTCTCGACCAGGTCATCGAAAAGCTCGGCCTTGATATGGACTCAGAGGGGCTTGCCAAGATGATAACCCTTGAGAATCCTTCAGACACACGAGTCCTGAAGATCACGGTCACAAGCACTGACAAGCAGCAGGCATGTGACATTGCAAATACACTGGCGAACGTGTCGATAGAGTATCTACCAGATACCATGAGCACAAGCGCACCTAATATGGCCCAGGTTGCAAGGGTAGCAGACCAGAAGGTCGGACCAAGCTACCTTAAGTACACCGCCATAGGTGCATTGCTTGGAGCACTCATCTACTGCCTGATCGTCATTGTGGGATACCTGATGGATGACACGATCCACTCAGCAGACGACATGGAGAAGTATTTCGGAATAGTACCGCTCACGACAATACCTGAGAGCGACCAGTTCAGAACAGACGATTCAGATGAAGAGCCTGGAAAGAAACATAACAGGAAAGAGAGGGTCAGAGCATGAAGAAGCTTAACATAGAGTTTCAGGAACTCCCATATGCAGTGGAGGAGGCGATGAACCGTCTCAGGATCAACATAAAGTTCTGTGGCAAGAACACAAGAAAGATACTCATAACCAGCAGCATGCCAAATGAGGGCAAGAGCAGCGTGGCGATCAACCTGTGGAAGATGCTCGCCGAGGCAGGATTCCCTGCTGTGCTGGTGGATGTGGATCTTCGTAAGTCAGTCATAAAGGACAGACATCACATAAAGGATGCTGACAAGCTTCCGGATCTTGGATATTTCCTTTCGGGACAGTCTGAGATGGAGGATGTCATCTATGAAACACAGGTAGAAAATGCATACATCGTACCTTGTATGAACCTTCTGGAGAATCCATCGGCTCTTCTGGAGGATGCTAGATTTGCAGAGCTTCTTGACAAGCTGGCAGAGACATATAGGTATGTCATTATAGACTCGCCACCGCTTGGCAGTGTGGCGGATGCCGCTCAGATCGCATCACTGTGCGATGGCGCAGCTCTGGTAGTCAGAGCAGGTGAGACATCAAGAAGTCTCATCAAACAGTCATTCCAGCAGCTTGACCAGGTAGGTTGTACGCTGCTTGGAGTCATACTCAACAGAGTTGAGACAACGGGGAGAGCATACAAGAAATATTACGGCAAGTATGGCAAATACTATAGCCAGTACGGCTATGGTTATGGCACTTACGGCAAAGAGGCTGCAGCCTCCAGCGACAGCACCCCGTCAAAATAATTCATTTTGGATATAACGCCATGTATAGTGGCGTGCAGGGCGTTTTATCATATATTCAATACAATAGAACTTTTTTGGAAGGAGGAATTTATTGTGAAGAATTTAAAGAAGCTTTTGGCTATAGTTGTATGTATCGCAATGATGGTGCCAACAGTTGCATTTGCAGCTACATCATCACCAACTAAGGTAAACGTTAAGTCTGCTACAGCAAAGTCGCTTACATACAATGCAAAGAGCCAGACAACAACAATTGTTGTTAACGGTAAGACACTTACCCTGAACAAGGATTTCAAAGTTGTTTCAGGAAGCCTTAAGGCAACAAAGGCTGGTACATACACAGTTAAGATCAAGGGAATAGGTAACTATTCAGGCGATACAACAGTTAAGTACACAGTTAACGCACAGCAGAGCTACAAGGCTACTGCTGCTGCAAAGACATACAATGCTAAGAATCAGACAACCAAGGTTACAGTTAAGTATGGTAACACAGTTCTCAAGAGAGGTACTGATTACAAGATTACTGGTGTAACTAAGGCTAAGAACGCTGGCAAGTATAAGATTACCGTAAAGGGTATCAACAACTACAAGGGTACAAAGACAATTTACTACACAATTAACAAGGCTGCTCAGAAGTCTGTTAAGGTTAAGGTAAATGCTTCTAAGAAGAAGATCACTGTATCTGGTGTTAAGGCAAAGGCAAAGGTTACTTACAAGTCAGCCAATAAGAAGGTCAAGGTTAAGAATGGCAAGATTACTGTTGGTAAGGGTGTCAAGAAGGGCACAAAGGTAAGAATCACTGTTAAGGTTGCTGCAACAAAGAACTACAAGGCATACAGCAAGTCAATTATTTACAAGGTTAAATAATCAACCTGCTATGTTAAATAGTTCCAAGCCCTAGCCGGTGGCGCAAAACGAATGTCCATGCCACAGGACGTTCCGCGCCGCCAGTGTGGGTGATAAATAACAGACCATTTAATGCGTATCATGGTTTACAGATGAAAAGGTTCAGCCGACAATCACACGGGCTGAGTCATTTCATGTATGAATCAACAGACTGGGTCATGCGGGCACAAATATGACCCTGACGACAGAGGATGAGGAGAGAAAATTATGTATCAGAAAGGCGCAAAAGGCTGGCTGAAGCACTTTGACTTCATGCTGCTGGATCTTATAGTACTTCAATTGTCATTTCTTGTGGCATTCCAGATCAGACACGGCATGGTAAATCCGTATGCGAACAGAGACTATCTCGCGCTGGCTATCATCACGGAGCTGGCGGATATAGTAGCCATGATATTTCTGAATACATATGAGGGCGTCATCAGAAGAGGATACTTCAAGGAATTCATATCCAGCTTCAAGAACGGTTTCGTGATCGTTGCACTGCTCCTTCTGTATGTGTTTGTCCTCAAGGATACATCTATATATTCCAGGACGACCATCATGCTCATGTGGGCCATATATGTGTATGCCACATTCGCGGTGAGGAGCCTGTGGAAGAAGCATCTTGAGAAATATGCAGAGCAGGGCAAGGGCAAGAAACTTCTGGTTATGACCACCAGACATATAGCAGATGATGTGGTGGCAGGACTCAAGGAGAAGAACTACTCCGGGTTTGATATAGTAGGAGTCATGGTGATAGATGCAAACCTCATCGGTCAGGAGATCCAGGGAGTGCCGGTGGTGGCGGATTACAACAGTGCAGTTGATTATGTGAGAACCGCATGGGTGGACGAGATATATGTGGATGTGCGCGGAGCATACGGATATGCGAACACCCTGATAGAGGCATTTATCGAGGGCGGCATCACGGTTCACATGTGCATATCATCCATCGTGAAGACCCACGGCGACAAGCAGCTCATCCAGAAGATAAATGGTGAGACCGTGGTCACGACCATGATGAACTACGCAACACCAAAGCAGATGCTGCTCAAGAGAACGGCAGATATAATAGGTGGTATGGTGGGCAGCATATTCACGCTCATCCTCACTATATTTATAGGACCTATCATATACATCAAGTCTCCGGGACCAATCTTCTTCAAGCAGGACAGAGTGGGAATGAACGGCAAGATATTCAAGATGTATAAGTTCCGAAGCATGTACATGGACGCTGAGGAGCGCAAGGAGGAACTCATGGCGCAGAACACCATGAGCGATTCGAAGATGTTCAAGATGGACTTTGACCCGAGAGTCATAGGCAACAAGATACTGCCGGACGGCACCAAGAAGAAGGGAATAGGTCAGTATATCAGAGACTTCTCCATAGATGAGTTTCCACAGTTCTTCAATGTGCTAAAAGGGGATCTCTCACTGGTTGGAACAAGACCACCTCTCATCTCTGAGGTGGAGCAGTATGAGATGCACCACAAGAGCCGTCTTGCTACGAAACCTGGAATCACCGGAATGTGGCAGGTGAGCGGCCGAAGTGACATAACTGACTTCGAGGAGGTTGTGAGACTGGATACGGAGTATATAGAAAACTGGAGCTTTGGACTTGATGTTAGGATAGTACTGAAGACTATTAAGGTAGTGCTTGGTAGGGAAGGATCAAAGTAGAGGAGGAAGATAGATGAAAGGAATCATACTAGCCGGAGGCTCCGGCACAAGATTGTACCCACTTACGATGGTGACGAGCAAACAGCTCCTGCCGATATATGATAAGCCGATGATTTATTATCCATTGTCGGTGCTTATGAACGCGGGAATCAGGGAGATCCTTATCATCTCAACTCCAGCGGATACGCCGAGATTTGAAGAACTTCTAGGCGATGGACATCAGTTCGGAATAGAACTGTCATATGCAGTACAGCCGTCACCTGACGGACTGGCACAGGCGTTCATCATCGGTGCGGACTTCATAGGCGATGACAGCGTGGCTATGGTGCTGGGAGATAACATATTTGCGGGTCACGGACTCAAGAAGAGACTCAATGCAGCTGTGGCAAATGCTGAAGGCGGCAAGGGCGCTACAGTGTTCGGCTACTACGTGGATGACCCGGAGAGGTTTGGCATAGTTGAGTTTGATGAGAACGGCAAGGCCATATCCATAGAGGAGAAACCGGAGAAACCGAAGAGTAACTACTGTGTGACTGGACTGTACTTCTATGACAACAGAGTTGTGGAGTATGCGAAGGGGCTTAAGCCATCGGCCAGAGGTGAGTTGGAGATCACTGACCTGAACAGGATATATCTTGAGAATGGAGAGTTGAATGTGGAGCTTCTTGGACAGGGATTCACATGGCTTGATACAGGAACACATGAGAGTCTGGTGGATGCTACCAACTTTGTAAAAACTGTGGAGCAGCATCAGCACAGGAAGATAGCGTGTATTGAGGAGATAGCGTACCTGAATGGATGGATCAGCAGGGAAGAGGTTCTTAAGGTATATGAAGTGCTGAAGAAGAACCAGTATGGACAGTATCTTAAAGATGTCCTTGATGGCAAGTATCAGGAGCATCTGTATTAGAATATAGATACATTGAGCATTTGCTCATGTACAAAGATAGAAAAAGAAGTAAGAGGCAAATGCGAGGAGGAGAATTATGACAATTATAGTAACAGGCGGAGCAGGATTTATAGGAAGCAACTTCGTATTCCACATGCTTAATAAGTACCCGGACTACAGGATCATATGTCTTGACAAGCTTACATATGCTGGCAATCTGTCAACACTTGAGCCGGTGATGGACAATCCAAACTTCAGATTCGTGAAGCTTGATATATGTGATAGAGATGGCGTATATAAGTTATTCGAAGAGGAACATCCAGATATGGTTGTGAACTTCGCTGCTGAGTCCCATGTGGACAGATCCATAGAGAACCCAGAGATATTCCTTCAGACAAATATCATAGGAACAGCCACACTGATGGATGCATGTAGAAAGTATGGTATACAGAGATATCATCAGGTAAGTACCGATGAAGTATATGGTGACCTTCCACTTGACAGACCAGATCTCTTCTTCACAGAGGAGACTCCAATACATACAAGCTCACCATACAGCAGCTCAAAGGCTGGAGCAGACCTGCTTGTTCTTGCATATCACAGAACATATGGACTTCCTGTTACTATCAGCAGATGTTCCAACAACTATGGTCCATATCACTTCCCAGAGAAGCTTATACCACTTATGATAGCCAATGCTTTGGCAGATAAGCCGCTTCCAGTATATGGAGAGGGATTAAATGTGCGTGACTGGCTCTATGTGGAGGATCACTGCAAGGCGATAGACCTTATCATCCATAAGGGACGAGTAGGAGAGGTCTACAACGTAGGTGGACACAATGAGAAGAAGAATATAGATATAGTGAAGATCATATGTAAAGAGCTTGGCAAGCCAGAAAGCCTTATCACCCATGTGGGAGACAGGAAGGGACATGACATGAGATATGCCATAGACCCTACAAAGATCCACAACGAGCTTGGATGGCTTCCAGAGACAAAGTTCGAGGACGGAATCAAGAAGACAATACAGTGGTATCTGGACAACCGTGAGTGGTGGGAGACCATCATCAGTGGCGAGTACCAGAACTACTATGAGAAGATGTATAGCAATAGATAATTGACTTATATTCATATTACAATATCACCGCAGAGCGTATATGTAATATGAATAATAAAAGTCAATTATCATGGAGGTTTAGAATGAGATTTTTCGTAACAGGTGTTGGCGGTCAGCTGGGACATGATGTGATGAATGAACTTCTGAAGCGTGGATATGAGGGAGTTGGTTCTGATATACAGCCTGAATATAGCGGTGTGGATGACGGTTCACCAGTGACTAAGGCAGATTATGTGCAGCTTGACATCACTGACAAGGCTGCTGTAGAAAAGATAATAACAGAGATTAAGCCGGATGCAGTTATCCACTGTGCGGCGTGGACTGCGGTGGATGCTGCAGAAGATGAAGAGAATATAGACAGGGTTCGTGCCATCAATGCTGGTGGAACAAGAAATATTGCAGAGGTATGTAAATCACTTGACTGTAAGATGACATATACTAGCACGGATTATGTGTTTGATGGGCAAGGAGATATACCATGGGAGCCGGACTGTAAAGACTATGCTCCACTTAATGTGTATGGACAGACAAAGCTTGAGGGTGAACTTGCGGTATCTGAATTGCTTGATAAGTACTTCATAGTGAGAATAGCTTGGGTGTTCGGTCTCAATGGAAAGAACTTCATCAAGACAATGCTCTCTGTAGGTAAAACTCATGATGAGGTGAGAGTAGTATGTGACCAGATAGGAACACCTACTTATACACTGGACCTTGCAAGACTTCTTGTGGATATGAATGAGACTGAGAAGTATGGCTACTATCATGCAACCAATGAAGGTGGATATATCAGCTGGTATGATTTTACATGTGAGATATATAGACAGGCTGGATACAGCACAAAGGTGACACCTGTTACAACAGATGAGTACGGACTTTCAAAAGCGGCAAGGCCGTACAACAGCAGACTTGACAAGAAGAAACTTGCAGAGGCTGGGTTTACGCCACTTCCTACATGGCAGGATGCACTTAGCAGGTATATTAAAAAATTATCATGAGGAGGGACTCGCGTTAGCGGGAGGAGTCCTGATGATTACGCAGACGCCACGCGCAAGCGTCTTAAATGCGTCTGCTCCATAACAGAGCATTAAGAATAAGAGGTATAGATACAATGGGACAGATAAAGGTTGAAAAGAATGTAGGCGGTATAGAAGGTCTGTGTGTCATCGAACCGGCAGTACATGGCGACAGCAGAGGATACTTCATGGAGACTTATAATGAGAGAGATATGAAGGAAGCCGGGATAGATGTGAAGTTTGTACAGGACAATCAGTCTATGTCAACCAAGGGTGTTCTCAGAGGGCTTCACTTCCAAAAGAACTATCCGCAGTGTAAGCTGGTAAGAGCTGTGCGTGGAGAAGTGTTCGATGTGGCTGTGGATCTCAGAAGTAATTCTGAAACTTATGGTAAATGGTATGGTGTACGACTTTCCGCTGAGAATAAGAAACAGTTCCTCATACCTGAGGGATTCGCACATGGATTCCTTGTGCTTTCTGATGAAGCAGAGTTCTGTTATAAGGTGAATGATTTCTGGCATCCAAACGATGAGGGCGGTATGGCATGGAATGATCCGGAGATAGGAATTGAATGGCCAGAGGTTGTTGGTGAGTATAAGGGCAGTGCCAGTGCTGAAGGCTATGCACTTTTGGATGGTACAAAGCTTAATCTCTCTGATAAGGATCAGGAGTGGACTGGTCTTAAGGATACATTTAAATTTTAAGATAAAGAGGTAGTACAATGCAGCAATCAAATGATGTACAGCATGTGTTTCTAGTAGGAGCGAAGAGTCTTGGTGCATATGGTGGGTATGAGACTTTTGTGTATAAGCTTACAGAATATCATCAGAATAACAGTAAGATAAAATACCATGTTGCGTGTAAGGCAAATGGTGATGGCTGTATGGATGAGACAAAGGTTGATAATGTTACTATAATAAATGATCATGAATTTGAAATGCATAATGCGCATTGTTTTAAGATTCACATACCGCAGATTGGACCAGCTCAGGCTATATATTATGATGTGGTTGCGTTAAAGAAATGTTGTGAATATATAGAGCAACATAACATAGATCATCCTATTGTATATATTATGGCATGCCGTATAGGCCCATTTGCCAGAAAATATTATAAAAAGATCCATAAACTTGGTGGAAGGGTATATTTAAATCCAGATGGCCATGAATGGATGAGGGCTAAATGGTCTGCACCGATTCGAAAGTACTGGAAGATATCAGAGCAGATGATGATAAAATATTGTGATCTTGCAATATGTGACTCTGTAAACATAGAAAGATATATTCATGAAGGCTATGATGGCAAAGGTATAAAGGGTAGAAATCCAGAAACAACCTTTATTGCTTATGGGGCGGATCTTACGCTTAGCAAATTGGCTGATGATGATGAGAAGTTGGTTAACTGGTATAATGAAAAAGGACTGACAAAGAAGAACTATTATCTTGTTGTTGGTCGTTTTGTACCGGAGAATTCTTTTGAAATCATGATTCGAGAGTTCATGAAAAGCAAAAGCAAAAAGGATTTTGCTATTGTAACAAATGTGAACGATAAGTTTCTGAATGAACTTGAGGATAAACTTCATTTCAAGAACGATAAGAGAATTAAATTTGTGGGAACTGTTTATGATCAGGAACTGCTGAAGAAGATTCGTGAGAATGCATATGCTTATTTTCATGGACATACAGTTGGCGGTACGAATCCATCACTGATTGAGGCTCTTGGTAGCACGGATTTGAATCTGCTGGTTGATGTTGGTTTTAATAAAGAAGTTGCAGAGGATTGCGCTTTGTACTGGAGTCGTGAGCTGGGTAGTCTTGCAAAGCTGATTGATAAAGCAGATCAGATGAGTGCAGATGAAATTGCAGAGATGGGTCGGAGAGCAAAGAAACGTGTATCGGAAGAGTATACATGGAATAAGATTTGTGGGCAGTACGCAGACGTCTTTACAAAGTAAGCGAGGTAGGATATATGAAAATCTCTAAATATTATAGAGCTTTTTTGAGAACAGCATTAAACGCAGGGAATAAAGAGAGACTTTGTAATAAAAACTTCACGATACTATGCAACAATTGTGTGGGAGGGGTGATTCTTCACGAGTTGGGGGAACGTTTTAATTCTCCAACAGTTAACTTGTTTTTTTGCGCAGAGGATTACATCAAGTTTTTGGAAAAGCTTGATTATTATTTGAGCAAGACTTTAGTAGAAGTACAAAGTGACAAGGATTATCCGGTCGCTAAGCTGGATGATATAACTATTTATTTTATGCATTATTCATCATTTGATGAAGCTAAAACAATCTGGGAAAAAAGGACCGCGAGAATCAATAAAGATAATCTCTATGTTATTTTAGTTCAGCAGAATGGATGTACAGAAGAATTTCTAAAGAAGTTTGATGAACTTCCTTATAAACATAAGTTGGCACTTACAGCACATCAGATGCCGGAAATCAAGTGTTCATATTATATTTCTGGGTCAGAGCAGCCGAATGGCGATGTAATGGATTTGTGTAAATATAAGGGTAAATTCACAGGTAGACGATGGATTGATGATTATGATTATGTGGGATTTTTAAATATGAAATAGCGTGAGGAGAAAAACGGTGACAAGTGATTGTAAAAAAAAGAAAAAAGCATTAATTGTGACTGCGTTGGCTCGCTTTACAAAAAGTTTTTTAACGAACGATATTATTACACTCCAGAAAATGGGATATGAAGTACACTGTGCAGCAAATATCAATCATGTTGGGGCTGAATGTATGCCGGCGTATTTTGAAGACATGAATGTTGTTTTTCATCAAATAGATTTTTCGTCTAGCAAACCGGTATCCTTTGAAACCTTGAAGTCGTATAAGCAAATGACAGAATTGTTCAAAAAAGAACACTTCGATTTGATTCATTGCCATACTCCAATTGCAGGTGCAATTGCTCGATTCGCGGGAAGAAAGCAACGAAAAACAGGTAGCATTGTGCTATACACCACACACGGATTCTATTTTCATAAGCATTCTAGTAGGAAAACATGGATAGTTTTTCACACCATTGAAGATGTGATGTCAAGATATTGTGACGCTATTATTACAATTAATAGAGAAGATTTCGAGAATGCGAAGAAGCTACATTGCAAAAAAGTTTTTTATATTCCAGGAGTTGGTGTGGATACAAAACGTTTTCGAGATGTAGTTATAGACCGATCGGATTATAGAAAGGCTCTTGGTATTAGAGATAATCAGTTGTTAGTATTGGCTGTAGGAGAACTCTCCCACAGAAAAAATCATCAGGTTGTTGTCAAGGCTCTTGCCAAGACCAAAATACCAGGTGCAGTCTTTATGATTTGTGGCAATGCCATGACGAGTGCAAATACAAAAGAAGAATTAGAACAACTTGCAAAAGAAGCTGGCGTTGATTTGAGGCTTATGGGACTTCGTGATGATATTCCACAGATTTGTAAATGCGCAGATATTGGTGTTATGCCATCAACGAGAGAAGGCCTTGGTCTTTCTGGCATTGAAATGTTAGCAGCAGGCCTTCCGGTGGTGGCATCTAATGTGCATGGTATTGTGGATTACGTCACAGATGGCGTTGATGGCTATTTGTGCGATCCATTTGATGAAAAAGCATTTGCAAAAGCTATTAGTAAGCTTTCTGATGAAAGCTTGCGTAAATCTATGATTGAAAATTGTGAGAAAGCAGCAGAATCATTTGATGTCGAGCATTCTAAAAAAGCGATGAAAGATATCTATTTTGAAATGCTGAACTGAGAAAATACGATGAACATATTACACTATTCACTTGGCTTTCCTCCGTTTCGGCGAGGAGGAATGACACAGTATTGTTTGGATTTGATGATTGAACAGGCTAAAGTCGGGCATCAGGTTGGGCTTTTATGGCCGGGTAGACTATATGATCTTACTCCAAAGTCGAAAGTAAATCAAAAACAAAAATATAAGCTACAGAATGATTTGTATTGTACAAGTTATGAATTGTTAAATCCATTGCCGATACCCTTAATGGATGGAATTCAAAATCCTGCGATGTACCTGGTTAAGAAAGAAAAAAAGGTATATACCGAATTCTTTCAAAAACACACATTTCAGGTGCTTCATATTCATACGTTTATGGGACTTCCTTCTGAACTAGTAGAAGCGGCGCATGAAGTGGGAGTTAAGACTGTATTTACTACTCATGATTATTTTCCGATATGCCCACGTTGCAATTTATTCCATTCTGGAAAAGATTGTCAGGATGACAAAAAATGTTCCGATTGTGTAAGCTGCAATCAATATGGCTTGTCATTTAATAAAATGAGACTTTTTCAGTCAGAACTGTATAAAAGTGTTAAGGAAAGTTCTGTTATCAAGATGCTTCGTGCTAGACACAATAGGAAAATGTACGATGCAACAGAGCAGGTGATTGAATCAGAAATTATTGATGCAAAGAAGCAAAAGGAATATCAGAATTTACGCGACCGTAATATAGAGTTGCTTGAAAAAATGGATGTTGTTCATTTCAATAGCACTAATACGCTTTGTATTTATAAGAAGCGAGGATATGTTGGAGATAATGCGAAAGTAATATCAATATCCAATGGAGCAATTGCAGATCATAGAAGAATACGAAAAGTAGGTTCACCGGTTAGATTTGGCTATTTAGGACCGCTTACTACCCACAAGGGATATAACTTGTTTAAGAATGCATGCGATGCGTTATGGCAAAGTGGAGAACATAATTTTGAAGCCCACATTTTTGTTGAAATTAATAATCCACCGCCATATATGATATGTCACAAGCCATATTCTTACCAAGAACTTCCTAATGTTATGGATCAATTTGATGTTTTGATCACTCCTAGTGAATGGGAAGAAACATTTGGATTCACTGTACTAGAGGCGTTGAGCTATGGAATTCCAGTGATTGTGAGTGAAAAGGTTGGGGCAAAAGATTTGATTCTTGAGGGGAAAAACGGCTTCGTGGTTGCTAGTTCGATCGAAACATTGAAATTCCAAATTGCTGATCTTGTTAGGCATCCAAGCATTATAGATGATATGAATACATATATTGAAAAGAACTTTAAGGTAAAAACAATGAAAGAGCATTCATATGAGTTGAATGCATTGTACAAAAAGTTATTGAACTAAGGTAGATATGATGGAGTTATAGAATATGATATATTTGCAAATGAGTGGAAGATTGGGTAATCAATTTTTCAGATATGCTGCCGCAAGGGCACTACAAATTAAATATTATCCAGACGAAAAAATAGTAATCAACTATCAGCAAAAAGTCAATGGTGATTCTTCATTTTATAATATGCTGAGAGATTATAACGTTCAAGATTTTGAGGAAGATAAAGCCGGATCTGTTCTAGCCCACCACACTAGTCTATCTCAGAAGCTGATTTGTTTTCCTTATCTTGCTGGAATGAAAAAAATTAAGCCTGAACAGATGAATGAACAGGTAAAGTATGAACAACAATGGGAAAAGTTGCTTAATAAATATGGAGTCTATTGGTTTCGAAGAGGCGGATGGAAACTTTCTAAGTCATCACAGAAAGACAAATTCCTTTCAGGAAACTTTGAAGATCCAATCTACTTTGATGATGTGCGAGAAACGATTGTTAAAGAGTTTACTCCTAAGCATTCTATTATAGAAAAAAATATTGACCTGTTAAATCAAATTACTAGTACAAATTCAATCTGTATTAGCGTGAGACGAGGAGATTTTGAATCTAATAGTACATTCAAGAGTCTTCATAGTCTATGCACTAAAGACTATTTTCTGACAGCAATTGAGAAAATAAAATGTATAGTTGAAAATCCTGTGTTTTTTATGTTCTCTGATGACATTCAGTGGGTAAGAGAAAACGTAAATACGGGATGTTTGACTTATTATGAAGACGGAACGGATCCCGTTTGGGAAAAATTAAGACTAATGAGTGCATGTAAACATTTTATTATATCAAATAGCACTTTTAGCTGGTGGGTGCAGTACTTATCAAGAAATGAGGATAAAATTGTGGTTTCACCAAGCAGGTGGTTTAACAATGACTACAAATCTCCCTTGATAGATGAGAAATGGATAAAGATTGAGGTTTGAGAGGATGGGATTTGAAATAAAAATTAGCATAATTGTTCCAGTTTATAAAGTAGAACGAGAATTAGATAGATGTGTAAAAAGTTTATTAGGGCAGACATATCAAAATATAGAAATCATCCTTGTTGATGATGGGAGTCCAGATTGCTGCCCTGAGATGTGTGATGAGTTTGCACGGCAAGATAATCGAGTGAAAGTTGTTCATAAAAAAAATGGTGGGCTTTCTGATGCAAGAAATGCTGGACTTAAAGTTGCATCAGGAGAGTATGTTCTTTATGTGGATTCTGACGACTATATTGATATTGATTCTTGCGAACGATTCATGAAAGCAAGAAATAATGAGAATATTGATATTATTGTTGGAAATGCAATTATGGAAAAAAAAGATGGGAATGAGCTGATAAATCATTCGAAAATACAAGAAGGAATAACATATACATCAAAGGAATTTGTAGAACAAGCTATAAAGGAAAATCAATGGTATGCACCGGCTTGGCTTAATATGTACAGAAGAGACTTTCTTCTTGAAAATGATTTATTTTTTGAAAAAGGAATCTATTTTGAAGATGTTCAAATGCTGCCAAGGGTATTTCTGGTGGCTGATACCATTAGATGCATGAATGGAACATTCTATCACTATATTGTTCGTGATAATTCAATTATGACATCAGGGAAAAAAGATGCTGCTAGGGTAAGGGATTCGATTAGCATTTATGAGCAGTGGTTTAGTCTTTTCAAGAAGATTAAAGATACAGAACTCCAGAGGTATTTGTATGGGGTTTTAATCAAATATTATATTAGTAACTGCAAAGTTAGAGGGATAAAAGGGTTCGTGATTGATGGACTGGATTTTTCTTTTTGCTTTAAGAATGCATTGAACAAAAAGGAAAAAATTAAAACAGTTTTGTTTGGTAAGATGCCGAAGGCATATAGTATTTTAGCAAGATTTCTTTCCTGAAAATTCAAATTAGAAGGGAGTTTTAAAGGAGTATAAATGTATGACAGTTTATATAGGACTTTTGTTATTTATTGCTATAGTAGCATTCATCAATAAGAAAACCAACTTTTCGCCTAAATACTTTTTATGGATTTTTTTCATGGCGATGACCCTTGTTCTTGGATTGCGTGGATCTACTGTCGGAGAAGATACAAAAATGTATCTATCTGTAGCAAATGTCGCATCAAGAATGTCATGGAAAGAGATTTTTTCATCTTTTCCAACAACTGAATGGAACTTTATTTCTTATGGAATCTATGGTGGATATAGTGAACAGACAGAAACTATATACATGGCATATAATAAGCTGATTATGTCTGTATTCCATAATCCACAATGGGTTCTAATTATAACTGCTGCTATTACATGCTATTTCATGATGCGATTTATTTGTAACAATGTAGAGCAGTATAGTGATTTATATCTTGCAACGTATGTATATATGTGTGATTCCATATATATGAGTTCCTTTAATATTATGCGACAGGTTTTGACTTTGTCAATTGTAGCGCAGGCTATTGAGGAAGTTAAACAAGAAAAGTATAAAAAAGCAATCGTGTGGGTTGCTATTGCGGTGTGTTTTCATCTGTCTGCACTATTGTTTGTGGCTGTGTTATTGATATATAAGCTGAAGGAAAAAAGAAAGTATTACAAATTGATAGTGTTGGAAGTATGTATTTTCCCAGTCGCACTCCCCCTATTGACAACTATAGTTTCCAAGATTTTGCCGAAATATGTATCTTACCTCCAAACAAGTTTTTTGAGTGCACAGGCGAAAGGTACACTTGTACTATGGGGAATTATAATAATTGCGATTCTGATTATGATAAGACGTAAAGATAATGATGAGAGAACATGGTCGTTCTTAAGCTATGCAAGTTCACCGGCACGTTTGTATACTTTCGGATTTTAGAGTCATGTGATATGAGGGTGGAAAGAGTAATCTGATTTGGTAGAAGATTGAAACTACAGATGCTAATGAGTAAGGAAAGGTTTAAACGGTGTAGAAGGTGAAACTAGATATAAATTATTTTGCTGTTCAAATAATGTGGCTTGCCTTATTTTTGAAAATTACAGCAGTTAATGAAAGCACTTGGATTCTGATTGAGCTAATGGGCTGTCTGTTTTGTACAGGGTATGTTATTAAAAATATAAAATGTATCAATAGATCAACACTCATCTGGGGGGTGGGACTGGCATTTTCCTATTTGATTTCTTCGGCAGTAAATAGGCAATATAATGGATTATATGTTACATTTTCAGGTGTGATTTATGCATGGGAAATGATACTGTATATTGCTGTTCCTTGGATTTCAGTAAAGAAAAGAGGAAGTAGGAAGATCGCAAAAGTATCATGGGACTGTTTGTTGCTATATTGGATTCCGTCTGTGATAACGGTACTGGTTCAAGGAAGGAATGCTGCAGATAATGCAAACAATATATATTTTATTGGAAACAAGTTTAATGTGGCTTACCTAAATGTGATATTGCTTTGTTTCAATTTGTATCTGATGAGGCGTGATAACAACGAACGACAACGGTTTGTGCGTTCACTAAAAATACGCCGTAGTAGTGTGTTGACCGTTTTATTCTATTTCCTAATCATCTATTTAGATTTATACATGAAGGCATATACTGGATTGTTTATGATTGTTTTTGTCTTACTCTTGTCTTTTATTTCAAGGGTATTCAAGTTTAAAATAAACAGACGCTGGACAGGATTTTTGAACTTTATCAGCAGCCCGATTGTTCTTGTAGTCTCAGTTATTCTTTCGGGAATTGTGACGGTTGCACTTGATGCTATTATGAGTATTCCCACTATTGCCACTTATCTGGGAACGATAGGTAAAACAGGAAATATTCTATCTCGAACTTTGATATACAAGAATCTGGGTGAGATTATATCTAAAAAGCCTTGGATTGGATATGGATATGGTACGGCAGTAGTTTCACAATATTTTGGTCCTAATGCACAAAACGGATTAGCACAGGTAGCAATTCAGGCTGGCATCATTGGAGTTCTGCTGATGCTGCTTATAACATTTCATTGTGGAAAAATAGGAAAGGACCCGGGAGGAAGAACAGCTCCCTTCCTATTTGGCGTGTATGCTTTTATTCTTTCGGCGACTGTTGAAATCACACTGGGTGGCTCTTTCTTGATACTGTTAGCGTTTTATTGTGTATGCGGGTGGGAGAGAAAAGTTAAGGAGGAAACCTAAATGAATGAACTCGTAAGCGTTGTAGTTCCTATATATGGCGTAGAGAATTATCTCAGTAAATGCGTTGATTCTATTATCAACCAGACATATAAGAATTTAGAGATTATACTGGTTGATGATGGAGGAAAAGATAAATGCCCAGAAATATGCGATGAATATGCAGGAAAAGATAGTAGGATAAAGGTGATTCACAAAAAGAATGGTGGATTGTCTGATGCAAGAAATGCTGGAATCGCCGTTGCAAAGGGAGAATATTTTGTATTCATAGATAGTGATGACTGGGTAGAAAACACGATGGTAGAGCATTTACTGGATGCTTGTAAGAAGTACAATGTCAAAATGGCGGCCTGTGGCAGATATATCACCGATGGAACAGTTATAAATGGAACAGCTTACGAGGGAACTGAAGGAGTTTACTCATCGGAAGAGGCACTGAATGAGATTCTCTCTGGAAAGTCACTTGATGTTGCAGCGTGGGATAAGATTTATGTCCGGGATTTATTTGATGATATTCGTTACCCGGTAGGAGAAAACAATGAGGATATAGCAGTGTTCTATAAAATAGTGGATGCTGCTGGAGAAGTTGCTCATTGTGGAACAAATGAATACTATTATCGAAGCAGACCCGGAAGTATTACAAAACTTAAGTATAGTATCGATGCAAGAAAGGTAATAGAAAAGAATTTGAATTCTATTGGAGCCTTTATCGCAGAGAAATACCAAGGGTGCGGAAAGGCATTTAACCGATATAAGGCTGTGAACATCTACGCACTATTGAACAAGTATATTAAGTGTAAAGGAACAGGAAAAGCACAAGAGTATGAACATTTAATGGCAGAATTTCGGAAATGTAGGCGGGATTTCTTCAGAGATGAGCAAACGCCTAGGAAGGAAAAGATGATTGCTTCGTTGATTCTCTTGCATCTTTATGATCCATATCTAAGGGTGAAGGAAAAAATCAAAGGGTATAAATAACATAAGGAAAGGATAAGAGATGATTTACGCACCAATATTGATTCCTACTTTGTGCAGGGATAAACATTTAATTCGATGTATTGAGAGTTTGAAAAAAAATAGTTGGGCAAAATATACAGATATATATGTAGCACTTGATTACCCAACAAAAGAAGCGCATTGGCAAGGGTACAACAAAATAAAGGAATATCTACAGGGAGAGTTTCCGGAGTTTGCAGGTTTTAATGTAATAGTTCGGGAAGAAAACTACGGTAGCGCTCGCAATATGAGCGAAATGAGATCGGATATTCTTAAGAAGTATGATCGTTTTATTCGTACCGATGATGATTGTGAATTTGCTTCGAATTTCATTGAGTATATGGACAAATGCCTTGACAGATATGAAAAGGATGAAGATGTCATGGCGGTAACAGGGTATTCGTATCCAGTAAAATGGAATGTTAATCCTGATGCAAATGTATTTAAGTCACAATGCTTATTTTCAATGTGGGGAACAGGATTTTGGAGAAATAAGTTCTATGTCATGCAGAATCTATTTGCAGAACCAAATTATTTTCAAGTGAAGTTTAATGAAAATGTCGAGATGAATGACATGACTAACGTGGCTTATGATGATTTTGTTTCATATGGAACAGCGTACAAACCATATGAAGGACTTATGACTTCGTTTTGTGATAGAGCTCTTACTGTTTATCTGCAACTTGAAAATAAATATATTGTAACACCTACTTTATCGAAAGTTCGCAATTATGGCTTTGATGGATCGGGGGTATATTGCTTAAATACACTTATCGTTAAATCTGATGATGGGAATTCCCAAGCATATGATTACCAGAAACAGATTATTGATAAAGATGAACAATTCGACATCTGTGAAGACAGATTGTTGGACAAAATTGGCAATAAAAAAATAATCGATTCGTTTGATGGTGTTCCTAGGAAAAAACTAAATAAATTAAAGATTAGGTGTTTTTTATATAGGCTTTTAGGAAGTGAGAAGTATATAACATTTATGAGAAAGTGCAAAAAACTATGAAAAACAAAACCATAGCAAATTTCATGTGGCGCTTTGCAGAGCGGTGCGGAGCGCAGTTAGTTACGTTTGTTGTTTCAATAGTATTAGCAAGACTTCTTTCTCCAGAAGATTATGGAACAATTGCGCTAGTGACGGTATTTACAAGCATTTTGCAGGTGTTTGTAGATAGTGGTCTTGGTACCGCATTAATTCAGAAAAAAGATGCAGATGATTTGGATTTTTCTTCTGTGTTTTTCTTTAATTTTGCTGTATGTATACTTTTATATGTGGGTATGTTTGTTGCAGCTCCGTGGATAGCTTCATTTTATAACGATACAGAGTTGACTCCTGTTGTACGTGTAATTAGTTTGACACTTGTTATATCGGGTATAAAGGGAATCCAGCAGGCTTATGTATCTAAGCACATGATGTTTAAGCGTTTCTTTTTTTCAACTATAGGAGGAACGTTGTTTTCAGCAGTGTTGGGAATAATACTTGCATATGTTGGATGCGGAGTTTGGGCACTAGTTGCTCAGCAACTTTCAAATGCATCAATTGATACTCTTATACTGTGGCTTACTGTAAAATGGCGTCCTAAGAAGATGTTTTCTTGGACAAAATTAAAAGAACTATTGTCGTTTGGCTGGAAACTGTTAGTTTCATCATTATTAGATGTTGGTTATTATAATTTGAGAAATTTAATTATTGGGAAAATGTATACTTCATCGGATTTGGCTTTTTATAATCAAGGAGATAAATTTCCTAAACTAATTGTTACAAACATTAATTCATCAATTGATAGCGTTTTACTACCAACGATGTCAGGTGTTCAGGATGATAGAGAGCGGGTAAAGAATATGACGCGTCGGGCAATAAAAACCAGTACGTACATCATGGCACCATTGATGATGGGGTTGGCTTTTTGTGCTAAACCGATAGTTAGTCTTATATTGACTGATAAATGGTTGCCGTGTGTACCATACTTGCAAATATTCTGCATTACATATATGTTTTGGCCGATACATACTGCTAATTTAAATGCAATAAATGCAATGGGACGTAGCGACCTTTTTTTGAAATTGGAAATTGCTAAAAAGTGCATTGGAATGATACTTCTTATTACTACAATGCGTTTTGGAGTGATGGCAATGGCATATAGTCTGCTTGTAAGTACAGTGACTAGTATGTTGATTAATTCATGGCCTAACAAGGGGTTGTTGGGCTATAGTTTTAAGGAACAGATTGTAGATATTTTGCCTGGAATATTTATGGCTGTGTTTATGGGAGGAATTATCTCAACGATACGATTATTAGGATTATCAGATATAGTAACAATTTTGATTCAGGTGCCGCTAGGAGCGTTTATCTATATTGTATTATCATATATATTGAAAATAGAATCTTTTGAATATATTCTGAGTATGGTAAAGAGCTTTATTAAGAGATAATTATAAATATATTATTATGAACTGGAGGAGAAAACATGAATAAAATTTTAGTGACTAGATCGTCTATGCCTTCATTTGAGGAGTATTGTGAAGAGATTAAAGATATTTGGGAAAGTCATTGGCTTACGAATATGGGAACTAAACATAAGAAGTTCCAGAAAGAGTTAGAGGAATATCTTGGAGTCCCACACGTTGCTTTATATACAAATGGTCATTTGGCGTTAGAAAACGCAATTGCGGCTTTGAATTTACCTAAGGGGGGCGAAGTGATCACAACTCCATTTACATTTGCATCGACGACACATGCAATTGTAAGAAATGGCTTAGTCCCTGTTTTTTGCGATGTCAAAGAAGACGACTATACCATTGACACGCAGAAACTTGAACAGTTAATTACAGATAATACTGTTGCTATTGTTCCTGTGCATGTCTATGGCAATATGTGCGATGTTGAAGAAATTGATCGAATTGCTAAAAAATACGGTTTGAAGGTTATTTACGATGCAGCGCATGCTTTTGCAGTGAGGTATAAAGGTGTGTCATCGGCATGCTTTGGTGATGCGTCCATGTTCAGCTTTCATGCCACAAAAGTGTTCAATACTATAGAGGGTGGATGCGTTTGTTTTCATAATGATTCATGGGTTCAGCTCCTTAACGATATGAAAAATTTTGGCATTCATGGTCCGGAATCTGTAGAATTCATTGGTGGAAATGCTAAGATGAATGAATTTCAGGCTGCAATGGGTATATGCAATCTCAATCATCTGAGTGATGAGATTGATAAGAGAAAGAAAGTTGTAGAACATTACAGAAGCCGGTTAGAGGGAGTAGAAGGCATAAAGCTTCCGATTGTTCAAAAAGACGTAGAAAGTAATTATGCTTATTTCCCTGTAGTATTTGATGGTTATAAGTATACTAGAAATGAGGTATTTGAAAAACTTGCAGAAGTTGGTATCGGTGCAAGAAAATATTTCTACCCATTGACTAATAGTTTTGAGTGTTATAGAGACTATCCAACTGCAGGAACGGAGAAGACTCCTATTGCGCAGCATATGGCATTGAGGGTTTTGACATTGCCTTTGTATGCGGATTTAGCGTTGGAAGATGTGGATAGAATTTGTGATGTGATTTTGGGGTGATCAAAATGAAAAAACTACTATTATTAGGAGGATCGGCTCAACAGGTAGTTGCAATTGAAACTGCCAAACGTTTGGGATATTATACTGTTTTGTGTGATTTCCTCACGGATAATCCTGGTCAGTATGTTGCTGATAAGTTTTATCTTGTAAGTACAACAGATGAAAAGGCTGTCCTTGAGGTAGCTAGGAAGGAAAAAATTGATGGTGTATTAGCGTATGCATCTGATCCTGCAGCGCCTACAGCAGCCTATATTGCAGAACAGTTGAACCTTCCAGGAAATCCATATGAGTCGGTTGAAATTCTCTGCAATAAGGATAAATTTCGCACATTTTTGACAGAAAATGGATTCTCAGCTCCAGTTGCAAAGGGATATGCCTCAAAAGAAGATGTATGGAATGACAAGCGAAGTTTTGAATACCCGATCATCATAAAGCCTGTGGATTCTTCTGGAAGTAAGGGGGCAACGGTTTTACATGCAGAGGATGGTTTGGCAGATGCTTTGGATTTTGCATTTTCTTTTTCACGTTGTCATCGGATCATATTAGAACATTTTATTGAAAAGAAACATCCATATCTGATTGGTGGAGATATCTTTGTGGAGAATGGAAAAATTGTTATGTGGGGGCTATTGAATTGTCATAGAGATAATCGTGTAAATCCACTTGTCCCTGTAGGAAAAAGCTATCCATTACAACTTGATGGTGAAGATGTTCAAAGTGTAAAGGCAACTTTATCTTCTATGGTCGAAAAGCTAGGTATTCGTAATGGTTCGATGAATGTTGAGTTGGTGGTTGATAAGAGCAATCGTGTTTGGCCTATTGATATAGGTCCGCGAAGTGGTGGTAATATGATTCCAGACTTACTAGGAGATATGTTTGGCGTAGATATTGCAGAAATGTCAGTTGAGGCAGCTATGGGTATACCTATTACGGGAAATATTCATGAGCCACATGGATATTATGCAACTCACAATTTACATAGTGATAGAGCTGGAATCTACAGTAATGTCATTTTCTCTTCGAAAATTGAACCTTATATATATAGAAAGTGCCTGTATAAAAAGCAAGGTGATAAGATAGAATACTTTGATAATGCATCAAAGTGTCTGGGAATTATATTTTTAAAATTCCCTAACGAGATAATTATGAAGGATGCATTGGAGCATATTACGGAGCTAATAGAAATAGAGTTACAATGAGAATACGTAGAAAGGAAAATATTGATATGAGGGAATATGGAGGATATATCGAGTTAGAGCGTAATTATGGACTCATGTTACATGGAGAGACTATTGCATTAAATTGTGGAAGAAATGCACTAGCATATCTTTGTGAAACAAAAAATAAAAAAGTTGTATCTTCCGTATTTCCTCTGCTCATCAATTTATGATCTCTGTAAAAAAATTGGCGTAGAATACAGCTATTATCATATTGATAAAGATTTTAAACCACTGTTTCAGAAAAATCTTTGTTATGATGAATGGCTTTATGTTGTAAACTTTTATAGAAAATAGTAGGTGTCTGGCCCCATGAACAAAGTGCAAGACTATGCCGGTGTGTTTAATATTGAGATGTATAATAAAAATAAAAAAAATATTCTGAAAAATCTTGCTTGGAGTTATGGCTATGATGTTTTTGCTAGAGATAATTATGATTTTTGTAAAGCAAATGGAATTGATGTACCTTCTTTAAATGTAGTAAAGTTTCAAAGAATTTTTAAACGAGGACCAAGAAAACTAATCAGAAAAAAAAGGAAAAACTTAATATTGGGAGCAAATGATGCGGGAGATTGGTGGTTATATTGAATTAGATAGTTATACAGGAAAAATGCTTTATGATGATGGAATAAAGCTTAATTGTGGAAGAAATGCGTTGCAGTATCTTATAAAAGCTAAAAAAATAGAAAAAATATACATGCCTAAATTTATGTGTGACTCTTGTGATAATGTGATTAGTGATAATCATGTTGAGGTGAGATATTATTCAATTGGATTAGATTTTAGACCTATTATAAATGAGAGGGATGGATGGTTGTATATAGTGAATTTTTATGGACAACTGTCTAACGAGTATATTTCCTCATTAGGTAATAATATTATAGTTGATAATGCGCAGGCTTATTTTCAGAATCCTATAGATGGCATAGATACTTTGTATACATGTAGGAAGTTTTTTGGCGTGCCTGATGGGGCGATTCTTTATACTGATTCATTTATAGATATTGATGAACGTGATCAATCATATAATAGAATGGATTTCTTGCTTGGGAGATATGAACGAACAGCAGGAGAGTTCTATCAAAAATATGTAGATAATAATAGATTATTCAACCATGAGCCAATTAAGAAAATGTCAAAACTTACAGAGAATTTACTTCATGGAATAGATTACGACAAGGTTAAATGTGTAAGAACAGAGAATTTTGCATATCTTGATGATAAACTTTCAAATATAAATAGATTAGGACTTTCTGTTCCATCGGGGGCGTTTTCATATCCGCTTTATATTGAAAATGGGGCTTTGATAAGAAAAAAACTTCAAGAAATAAAGATTTTTATACCAACATTATGGCCAGCGGTGTTTGATAAATGTAATAGAACAGATTTGGAGTATGATATGGCAAATAATATACTTCCGATTCCAGTGGATCAGAGATATAATATAAATGATATGGAGTATATTGTTGAAGAAATTAAGACCTTGAACTAGATTCGAGGTCTTTTTTTGAAAGGTGATGGGAGATGGATATTAATAGAATAGGGGTTGTTATCAAAACATTAAGGAAAAAAGAGGGATTAACTCAACAGCAACTTGCTCAAAAAATAGGTGTGACGGATAAAGCTGTGTCAAAGTGGGAACGTGGAATTGGCGTGCCAGATATATCTGTTATAAATAGATTGGCTAATATATTAAATATTGATGCTGATAATCTGTTGGATGGAAATTTGGCATATTTAGAGAGTGATTGGGTAGGAGAATTACGGTTAGATAAATTTAGTACGCAAATAAAAATATCAACAGAGATATATGGTAAACCATCAGTTTACATATATTTGTGTTATTTTATATTAGTTGGTGTTAGAGATATTTATATATTCTGCGAAAAAAACGATGAATATAAATTGAGGTCAATTTGTGGAAATGGCGAGAGATGGGGAATAAGGATTAAATATAATGAAAAAATAAAAAATTCTCCCAAAATGATAATTGAAGATGCGATTTTTATATATGGTCCAAACCTAACAAAGTACTTTCAGAGAGCAATGACACACCCTAATGCTAAAACAAGATTGGTAATACCATATAATGGTGAAAAAACGATTTACTTGAATAGCAGGAATAATGTGTCTGATGTTACATGGAAAGCGCAAGGGTATAAAGAATTGCCGATACTGTTTGATAATAGAGGGGAGAATGAAGAGTATGAGATGTTAGGTAAGGGGATGGTTGCTATAAACTTAGAAAATGCAGAGAACGTTTTGGATGTAAGTAACCTGCTGAATATATATAAAAAGTATTCAGGAGAACAGGTATATTGTCTGGAGGAGATAGCATATAGGAGAGGCTTGATAGGGTTAGACCTGTTACGGAAGTATGCAGATGATAATAAATATTTGTTGAAATTTATAAGATAGAGGTAAACGAATAGTCGATTGGAAAATTAAAATATATAGGTTACTCTATTCAAAGATTATTAGTGCAATATACGAAAGAAAGGATCATTTTTATGGAATCAATGAAGAAATTACTAATGCTCGGTTCAACGGGGAGAGGAACAAAAGAATTGTTGTTAGAGGCGAAAAGAAGGGGAATATATACAATAATAACAGACAATTTAAGTATAGAACAATCTCCAACAAAGAAATATGCAGATGAAAGTTGGATGATAAGTACAAGTGAGATTGATTTATTAGAAAAAAAATGTCGGTCATGCAATATTGAAGCTATAATGAATGGGATTAGTACATATAATATTTCTGTTGCTATGGAGCTATGTAAACGCTTGGGACTGCCTTGTTATGCTACGCCAGAGGCTTGGAACTATACCATAGATAAAAGAGCATTTAAAGATTTATGTATAAGTTGTAACGTGCCAGTTGCACAGGATTATTATGTAAGCAAGGATCCAACCGAGAAAGAATTGCAAAGTGTACAATATCCAGTTGTTGTAAAAGCAATAGATCAAAGTGCAAATAGAGGAATGAGCTATTGTAATAATAAAGATGAATTGATTACAGCATGTAAGTATGCAAGGTCAATGTCCTCAAGTGATACTGTGATAGTAGAGAGAAAACTTGTCGGAAGGGAATATACAGCCTGGTATGCATTAGCTGGAGGAAAAGTTTCTTTAATTAATTTTGCTTCTATGTATAATCAGCCTGGATATCCTAGTAATTGTTATTCTGTAACGACAACACACACGAATAAACTCGCTAGATATTTAAAAGAGGTAGATCCGTTTTTTAAAAAGGCTTTGAAAAAAGCTGGATGTGAAGAAGGTATTGCATGGATTGAGATGATGTTGGATCAAGATGGTCATTTTTATGTCCTAGAAACAGGATATAGGATGTCTGGGGATATGATGGCAAGAGTTCATAAAACAGTAAGCAATTTTGATACATATTCATGGTTGGTAGATGTTGCTTCAGGAAAAAAACATATAGAGTCAGATCTTCCACAGACGCAAGAAGAAGAACCACAGAGATGTGGATGTTCATATATATTATGGAGTGAAAATGAGGGCGAAATATCTCGAATAGATGGCTTAGATGAGATAGGAAATATATCAGGAATAAATATAAATATTGATGGAAATTTGAAAGTGGGAAGTAAAGTGAATAAACATCAGTATCTATTTGTTATAACATTCGATACAAAAGATAGTGATGAGATGTGTAATATAATTAAGAATATTAATGAAACGGTAAAGATATATGATCAAAATAATAATGATATTGTGATTAGATATACAGATTTTAGTAGCCTTAATGCTGGCGAGTAGCCAGAATATTTATAGGGGAGATGTTATGGAAAAATCGACAAGGAAGCTAGATAAGGTATTAAATGGTAAGGATGTGTTAGTCACGGCTTTTGGTGCCATGATAGGTTGGGGCTGGGTTGTGTCTACTGGAGAATGGCTACAAAGGGCAGGTAGTCTTGGAACTATTCTTGGATTTATCATTGGTGGAATAATGATATATTTTGTTGGATTAACATATTCTGAACTTACAACTATGTTGCCTAGGTGTGGAGGAGAACACGTGTTTAGTTATAAAGCATTTGGTCCGATAGGATCATTTGTGTGTACGTGGGCCATTATTCTCAGTTATATAGGAGTGGTGTGTTTTGAAGCGTGTTCATTACCAACAATTATTCAATATATATGGCCAGGCTTTTTGAAGGGATACATGTATACTGTAGCCGGTTTTGATATATATGCAACATGGGTGATCTTGGCTGTCCTTGTAGCAGTATTGATAACATATATTAATATAAAAGGAATAAAAACTGCAGCTATTCTGCAAACAATACTTACATTTACAATAGCAGGAGTTGGAATAATACTTGTTGCCGCCTCTGCGATTAATGGTTCGTCAAATAACTTGAATGGACAATTATTATTAGGAAATGGTATAGGTGGCTCATTGAAAAATATAATATCGATAGCTGTGGTTGCTCCGTTTTTTCTTTTTGGTTTTGATGTCATTCCTCAAGTTGCAGAGGAAATAAATGTTCCGCTAAAAAAATTGGGAAAATTATTAGTGTTATCTATTGTTTTGGCGGTTGTGTTTTACGCGCTTGTGGTGTTTGCGGTTAGCTATGCTATAAGTCCTTTAGAAGTAGATGCTTCAAGAAATAATGCAGGGTTAGTTACTGCAGATGCAATGGCAAAAGTATTCAATAGCAAGATAATGGCTAAGGTTGCGATAATTGGTGGAATGTGTGGAATAATTACTAGTTGGAATTCATTTTTGATAGGTGGTAGTAGAGCTTTGTTTGCATTGGCAGAATCATATATGATTCCAAATTGCTTTTCAAAATTACATCCAAAATATAATACCCCAGTAGTTGCTTTGTTATTAATAGGGTTGCTTTCAATTATATCCCCTTTCTTTGGTAGATCAATGCTAGTATGGATTTCTAATAGTGCAAGTTTTGCTTGCTGTGTTGCTTATTGCATGGTATCTATATCTTTTTTAGCATTAAGAAAGAAAATGGCTAATGAACATAGACCATATAAGGTTAAGCATTATAAGTTCGTGGGAGTGATGGCTGTAATTATGTCAGGTTTTATGGTTATGGTGTATGTATTTCCGTGGTTTAACTGTAATCTTACCAAGCAAGAATGGATTATTGTTGGTGGATGGATTGTACTAGGAACAATATTTACAATAGTATGTAAAAAAATCTATGGAGAAAAGTATGGAGTTATGGATTGAAGCCATGACTTGTAAATTGGATATTCTTGTGCGGTAACACCGCCAATCCGGCAGACGGGAAACCGTCTGTCCAGACGAGCGGGAACCGCTTAATGTATGAGTTTACTCACACAATGATTTATCCAAGCCATACACCTCTCGCATGGATCTGTCATGTTCAGCATCAATGCTCATGATATTTATTCGGTAACTGTCGTGTGCAATACGATCAATTATCGCATCAGCCAGCGGACTGTCTTCACCACCAAGCTGATCGTACCATTCTTCGAATACATACTGTGAACAGAAGATAGTTGAGGATTTCTTGCGTCTCCGATGAAGAAGTTCAAAGATATCTTTCTGCTCTGTATCAGTTGGTTTGAGAAGCATCCATTCATCCAGAACGAGAAGCACTGGATTTGAATATTTTGCCATAACTTTACGGTAGTTTCCTTCAGTTCGTGCAATGTCTAGATCCATGAGCAAGTCCGGCATACGGACATACCTGGTGTTGTAATACTGCTTACATGCTTCCATACCAAAGGCACATGCCATGTATGTTTTACCGCAGCCTGTTATTTCACAACCCCTCCACATAAATAATATATAACCAAGTTAAAATTTTCCTGATTTAGTCCATGTCTTTGTATATTTTTTTGAATAATCTCCAGAGACAAACTTAAAATTATAAGTATAGCCCAATGCGTCGGCAAGAGAATAAACAATAACCTTATTGTCTTTATTCTTAAGTTTCGTTCCTTTTTTTAATCTGAGCTCATTATTGTATTTTACTTTTGTTTTATCACTCTTAACTTTTACACAATACAATTTCGCCAATTTATTTCCAGCAGCAAGAATACCCTTACCTACCACTCCGGCACCTATTTTTTTGAAAAATGCACCTATTCCCATTTTAAGTCCAGCACTTGTTGTATTAATTATAAATGCTTGAGTATCTTTCTTCTTATTAATTGTATTTGCATCATGCTTTGTCATTTGCTCTGAAATCTTGATGATTGCTGTAGATGGGTCTGTTTCAATCGACATGCCATTAACATCCTCAACTTCCACCCCAACCGTTTTATAGAAAGTTGAACTTGGATCAAGCATAGTTGCAGTTCTAACTGTCATATAATTAATTCTTACATTAACATCATCTACAATATATGTACATGCAGCAAACAGCAGGTTCTTATATGCTTCTGTAGCACCATAACATGTAACTACCTTATTTGAAATTACGTCACCATTCAGGACTTGCTTCATATAACTTGCTGCAACATCGCCCCTCACTGGATTTCTATCTTTACTTGAAACACAAAGTTTTTTTACTATTGGATTAATAACCTTTATATAGTCTGTCTTATTGTAACCATTAAATGTATAGTCATTTCTCTGTTTAACATTAAGAGTCTTTAAAACACGCCCAAACTCGTCCTTGATAGTAATTGTGCATTTACGATTAGGCGCCTTTGAATTCAAAGGTACTTTCGCACAATAAACCATCAAGCCCAAGGAATTTGTCCCTAAAGTAATCTTCTTTGTTGCCTTGTAGATTTTTCCATCTTTTGTCTGGTTAACCAAGTATACATAATTACCAGTACACTCAACAACTAATTTATAATTACAACTCATTGGATATGCTGCAACAAATTTGTCTTTCATTCCTGAAATACTGTTACAAGTTGTGCCCCAGAGATTCTGATTTGTCACAAGAATACCTGCTGCATTAAACTCAAAACCATCACACTTATATTTCCCATTATATTTGAACTCTAACTTAGGATAAGTCTTGTCAATTAATTTTTTCTTGCATCTTTTACAATATTTCTTATGGCAGCCCTCTTTAGTTTTTGTAGGATTTTTCTTAGTCTCTGTCCAATGGTGTCCCAGCTTTTTCACTGCTGTTCGTGACAAGATTTCACCACATTTTGTGCATTTCTGAATTTTATATCCACTGCTAGTACATGTTGGTTTTGGATTATATGTGAACTGTCCATTATTAACATGTCTACATATTTTTGGATATATGATTTTTTTATCAATCTTATTACATCTTGTACAAGACTTTCTGTAATATCCTCTTTCACTTTCTGTAGCCGATTTCTGTTCTACTTTCCACTTGTGCCCTAACGCATTACCAGTAGTTTGAGTACTTAATACCTTTCCACACCTAGAACATTTTACAACTTTTTTCCCCTTTTTCGTACAAGTCGCTTTTATTGTACTAATACTTACACTACCTGCATGTGGGCAAGTTGATGCATACGCTTTTACCGGCACTATGCATGACATGATTAAAAATAACGCTGGAAAAATTAGCATTATCTTCTTTAAATAGTTGTTTTTCATATTTGCTCCCTCTTTCCTTTTTATTTGCAAATAACCTATCCATTATAGCAAACTTTTTATAACAATTCAATAATTTTATTTTAGGTTTTTGGTCAATATTAACAAGTTGTGATGTAAACGCTCCATAGCCGGTACCTACCCATATTACCCGAATTTTGTGATAATTACCTCAACTAGTTGGAAAATAAGAGCGAAAAATCCAAATATTCGGGAGGTAGATTATGGCAACACGCCTTGCTATTCGGGAAAAGCAGCTTGCGACTTGGACCGCGATTATTCAGGAATGTAGGAACAGTGGCATGAAAACAAAGGACTGGCTTGCTGAAAATAACATATCAAAGGATCAGTATTACTACTGGTTCAAGTTGCTGAGACTGGCGGCGTGCATGCAGGCATCAGGTTCTCAACCAGAATTGCCAGTTGAATCGGAGAAGCCACAGATAGTCAAGTTGGAATGCGCTGATTATCAGAATGACCTTGATTCGTGCAGCAGTTCAAAGATAAAGATAGACCGTGGTAGCATACACATAGAGATTCAAAATATGTGTCCTATTACATCAAAATATATGAAAAATGAATATTTTGATGCAAGGTCAAATGTATCGGTTCGTGTGACCGGTATATTGGAAAAAGATTTAAAAGAAAAAGCAAGCAAAGTGTTGGCGCTCCAGAGGAAAGGTGCAAAACTTATATTCCCCAATGTATTAGAAATTGAAAGAAAGTTACTTGATATGTAATTCATTATACTATAGAGGCAGGATTTAATCATGTTGTATTTGTTATCAGCAAGTATATGCGGAGTTATTGAGACTGAGGTTCCAGGTGATACGATTAAGGCTAAGTTCTTTATTACTACATTTATAGGAGAGATTTAAGGGGCTGGCAATTGGTGGTTATGGGGAACTATATATTGACATATAAAAACACAATATCCAAGATACACATTGATTTTGAATGCTAAAGGCATAGTATAAAAAAGAATTGTATGGTAGAATGTTAATGGAGTATAAAGAAGTTGTATTGATAGGATTAGAAAAATATTGCAGAAAAGCGCACAATAGGTCAATGTTATGATGTTGGACTAAATCGGTGGAGTGAATGGAGAATAGAGTTATATATAATGTGAAGGTCAATGAAGATAGTAAATATATTGGATGTTCCAGAGTAATATTATTGTGTGGAGATATTGCCAATCCAGTAGACGGAGAAAACGCATGTCCATACGGGCAAGACTCCTTAATATGCTAGTTTACTCATACAGAGTATAGCATGTCTGCCAAAGCCTTCCTTGACAGTAACTTTGGCATTTGCTCGACAAATAAAAGTTATTTGAGAATTATTATATAAAGTGGTATACTTTTTAATCGCTAGTTCAAATATGTCAGGAAATGTATAGGGGGATTGTGCTTTGTTGAAAGACAATGATATAAGAACAACCTTGATTGATGAATTGAATAAAATAAATGCCAAACATGATTATAGAATTGTAGAGGAATTGGCTGTTTGTGATGGGAAAGCAAGAGTTGATGTTGCGGTTGCAAATGGAAAACTGTGTGGATACGAGATTAAAAGTGATGCAGATACATTAGAACGACTTCCGTTGCAACAAAAATGCTATGATAAGACGTTTGATATGGTTTCAATTGTGGTAGGAGAGAAGTTTAAAGATAAAATAGAAGAATATATTCCTGAATATTGGGGAATATATATAGTTTGGGAATTCAAAGGAGAATATAGAATTAGAAAAAAACGAAATGCTAAAATAAATAAAAACATAGAGGCTATTTCCTTACTTGAATTATTATGGAAAGAAGAACTTATTTCGTTATTGAAAAAGGCTGGAGTAAAAGGAATATCTGGGAAAAATAGAAGAATATTGCGGCAAATAATACTGGAAAAATTTTCTTTAAAACAAATAAGAGATTATACACGAGAAACAATTAAATATAGAGAGAATTGGAGAGATTAGATATATTTATTCTAATCTCTCCGTTTTTTACATTAAAGAGACAATCAAGGTAATATGGTGATTAAAGCTATATTCGACCCAATTGGTGAGATTCCCTCCCTTGCTATTTGTTCCGTTAGCTATCGAATCTATTATGCCATCTCCATATGAGAATGACTTACCAGAATAAAGAGGGTGGTTTATGAGCTGTTTACATGCAGTTACTATATTTATTAGGTCAAGTCCTCCCTTTTTGAGAGGAAGTCCTTTATAGATTAGATATTTTTCCTCGGTAGAATATTTAATTTTAAAAGTAGGAGACATGCCAATTATGTAAGGTGTTTCATTTAAGTTCATAGGTCCATAGTCAGCATATACATAATTAAAAGTAAAATTACGTTGTAAATTCAGAGATATTTGATGGATTGCTAATTCAGCACGTTTGCGCTCGCTTATGCAATTTGAAGTAAGGTTCGATATATCCTTAGGAAATGAACAACTGGCAATAATAATACGTCTGTAATTAGACAAATTAGGGATATCAGATATTGCAGTTGTTAATGCCGCTTTTTTAGGATAAATCTCATCGTCGATGTAAGTTAAGTCGAGTAACAGATCAGTTTCTTCGGGAATAATCCATAAATTATCAATATAATCTTGCAGAGTTTGACTTATCGATTCAAAGTCGTTCACGCGTATCCTTAAGCAAATTCCATTTGTATTTTCTAAACTTGCCGCATGGCTGATATTGATTTCATCATTGATGTCAAAAGCTGGTATAGCTCCTGGATGATGTATGAGTGTGAATAAATTTCTGTATATATCAAAATATTCGTCAGGGTTATAAACGTCTGCGTACCAACTGGCTGATAAATATAAATAGAATAATTTATCCTCCCAACTTATGTTGAAAGATGATATCAATTTTTTTAATTTTTTTTCGTAGGCAGATTCGTCTGTGGTTGTTGAGGAAACTGTAGGAGGAGCAACCTCAATAAATGGAATAATTTGACTTGATATTTCAGGAGAAAGATTTTCAAGACATTTTCTTTCTCCAGTTTTCCATCTTAAAATTGGCGTATATTTTATATTCATAGTATGAATCTCCTTTTGTACTAATTTATTATGGGTTTGTGACTTCGCATATTTATAAAACATATTAAAAATCTGATAATTATCTATATATTAGGTTAACATATATACTAACCAGAGTCAATATTGGTTATGAAAATGGTTACAATAAATGCATTTCTAATTCTCTAAAAACTTATGCTTTACTGATCTTTATGTTATACTTATACCAACCACAACTTGTTTTGCATAAAGAGGTATAACATATGAAGACTCTTATCACCGGCGGAGCTGGGTTTATTGGCAGTAATTTTGTTTTTTATAAGGCGGATATATGCGATAGATGTGAGATGTATCGTATATTTGAGGCGGAGAGGCCGGATGTGGTCGTGAATTTTGCGGCAGAGTCGCATGTAGACAGATCTATAGATAACCCGGAGGTGTTCCTTGATTCTAATATCAAGGGTGTGTCCGTGTTGATGGATGCATGCATGCGATATGATGTCGGCAGATTTCATCAGATTAGTACGGATGAGGTGTATGGAGATCTGCCCCTTGACAGGCCGGATCTGTTATTCACTGAAGAATCGCCGATTTGTCCGAGCTCGCCGTACAGCAGCTCGAAGGCGGCAGCAGATCTTTGGGTTATGGCTTATCATAGAACGTATGGCTTACCGGTTACCATCAGCAGGTGTTCAAATAATTATGGACCACACCAGTACCCTGAGAAACTTATCCCTTTGATGGTGACAAATGCATTGGCAGACAGACCGCTGCCTGTTTATGGACAGGGGATAAATGTCAGGGATTGGATACATGTGGATGACCATTGCCGTGCCATAGATGCGATATTGACTCAGGGAAAAGTTGGTGAGATATACAATGTGGGCGGTCATTGTGAACGGACAAATATTGATATTGTCAGGATGATTTGCAGGGAATTGGGTAAGCCCGAGTCACTAATAACATTTGTCACCGATAGGAAAGGTCATGATTTGCGGTACGCTATTGATTCAACTAAGATTGAACAGACTCTTGGCTGGCGGCCGGAAGTGAATTTTGATGATGGAATACGGAGAACTATCAGGTGGTACGCAGATAGGTTGAGGGGAATGTAGGATACGGGAGTGTGAAGGAATGAGTAAATATGTATATTTGTTTGAATTGGATTCTGTGCGCAAAACAGATGAGTACAAAGAGGTTTGTTTGATAACGGTGGTGTTACCAGAGACATTTGCAAGATGGTCGATAAGAATAATCTGACAGAGGTGGAGACCAAGAAAAAAAGGATATTGTTAAGAATGTGGATGTTGGAGGAAGAATTTGCGGATAGGAAGTTTACTTACTGTAGAGAGTTTACTTTAACACAAATAAGTGATATACTATGCGAACAATTATATTTTGAAACTAAAATAATACCTACATAAATATAAATGATATATGTAGATCAAAAAGATAACTGAAAAAACAAAAACTTACATGATGACAAAATATGGAAGGTAAGGAGATATGGGCAAAAGAGAACTTATTGATGCAATGATGGGATGTACAGACGATAGTGACTTTGACCAGATTAAGGCTGCTATCGGTACTGATTATGTCTGGACGAAGCCAGAAACCGATGAACTTGTGGAGATTGCATTTGAAGCTATGGAGCATGGGAGGTTTGATTATTTAAAACATCTCAGAATAAGACAGTTTTATCGGGAACTGTTGTGGGCGTATGCAGGATATGCGTTTGATGAAAACATGAAGAGGCTGGCTAAGGAAATTCTCCCTATTCGATCCTTGGATATATGGTCTTTTTGGAATCAAGAATATGAAATTAATAGAGGCTATTATAATAATAGAATCGCTACCTGGAACTCCGAGGATATGGATATTGAATTCTCAGCATATGATGGCTTATATCATGTAAACAGTGTGACCACTTCTTTGGCATTTATTCGTGATGGGGCTTTGTTCTCCAGAAAATATGGGGTGGAGAATTATCCTGAAATGCAGACTCCGCAGAGAACAGATGATAAAGATAAGATTTACGGTATTTTTAATGATATTTTTATGGATATGAATGACAGTAGACAGATAACGAAACGAATGAGCCCTTACGGTCCTGTATCGTTTGTGTTGGATGCAGAGAATATTTTGCTTAATGACAATTATTGCAAAAGAATAACTAAGACCAATCCAATACATTGGAATGAAGATATGTCCTATAAAGATAGATATTTTACCACTTATAATGAGTTATTTGATTATAAAAGATTTTGCATCGGAAACGAAATAAATAACTACCCATTTAGATCCAGGCTTGACAAGCACATTACCCTATGGGATCAGGATCGAGTGGAACTTACGCCAGAGAGCTTAAAGTGGATTTTGGTTGAAAGAAATAATGATTATACGATTTCTGTACAGGTGAGAGATGCAATCAAGTCCAGTCTCGAAGCGGTGGGACTTGCTAATATTCCGGTAGTTATACGTCCGGATGTCCTTAGACATAATGATATAGGGTTGGCCACCTCTGAAGACGAATTGTGGAGTGTTTACTGAAGGCAGGCTATATTTGATGAGAAATGAAATATAAATAAGCATCGTCAGTTTTGGCGGTGCTTATTTTGAATTTTGTTGTGTGTGGAGTTATAGTGATTTTGTGGTTGCCAGTCCATAAGGACTGGCAATTAGTAGTTATGGGGGGATAAAAGCATGAGTTATGTTTAGCTATACAATATGGATTTGAAAAAGGCTATGTGATATAATATTGACTATCAAAGTATGTGTTAAGATAAATGATAAAGTGCAATTTGTAGACAAATATTCATTCATTGTAAAAAAGAAAAATGGAGGGGAATAAAGATGAAAAATGAAAACTGGAAAAATAAGAAAAAGGTTATGTATTCATTGAAAGCACCTAGGAAGTTAGCAGTTCGTCCATCAAAAATACAAGATAGGCAGCAGTACCGCTCGGAATTTATGAGAGATAGAGATCGAATATTATATTGTAAGGCGTTTAGGCGTCTATCTGGTAAAACTCAGGTGTATTTATCGGGAAGTGACGATCATAAAAGAACAAGATTGACACATACTTTAGAAGTTGCACAGATTGCAAAGACAATTGCACTTGAACTGAGATTGGACGTAGATTTAACAGAGGGGATGGCGTTGGGACATGATATAGGACATACACCTTTCGGACATGCAGGCGAGAGAATGTTGCATCAAATAATGACGCCGACAAAGAAGAAGGATGTTATTGACTCTCCATACGAAAATATTAACAATGGAGAATATAAAAAGTTTTATGGCTTTAAGCATAATTTACAGAGTGTATGTGTAGCTTTGTCGCAGGAAAAGGATTATGGTGATACAGGGTTAGATTTGACCAATTTTACATTGTATGGTATGGCGGCACATTCATCAAAAGAGTATAAGAATGACCCTATAAAAAAATCCTTAAGTTATTATGCGCAATATGATAAATATATGAAACTTCCTAATAGTAATAATTTGGCATGGTCATTTGAAGCTTATGTTGTAAAAGAGGCAGATGAAATTGCACAGAGACATCATGACATAGAGGATGCAATAAGAGGAAAACTTCTATCAAAGGAAGAAGTTGTAAAGCAAATCACTAATTGCTTTAGATTATTTTTTCGTTCCAGTGAAAGAAAAATTTTAAGAGAAATAAAAAATACATATGACGAAGAGACTAGCATAACTTTACTTTCAAGGTTACTTGTTAATCTGTTTGTTACTCGAATAATAAGATGTTCAATATACAATATGAACAAGTTTATTGTCGATAATAATTTAAATGAGAAGAAATTTTCTTATTTCTTATTGAATAATCCACAACCAGATGTGGAGCGGATTATCTCCTATGATTATGTAGGGGATGAAACACTTTTTAAAAATGCAATGAAAGAGTTTGAAAACAGTATTTCAACCAGAGTACTGTCTTCTTATGATATTCAAAAATCAGATGCACGCGGACAGTATATTATTAGAAAGATATTCGCAGCATTATATAAAACTCCATCTCAATTGCCAGATCATTGTATTATAGAGTTTTATTTGAATACTAAAAAAATGGAATCTGATGATATTCAGGAGATAATTAGAAATAATGGAATTGGAGAATTAAGATCGAGATTTTATAATTTAGTTAAGGGCGATAAGTTAAATATAGAGGATAAATTTACATTAATGAGAACTATATGTAATCAGATTGCAGGTATGACAGACTCATATGCTACAAAGATATATAATAGTTTATATAATTAAATAGTTAAGAGATTTGCGGGGGAATATAACAGAAATTAGAATTATTATGACATTATTTGTAAATAGGGATATGATATCAGGAAGGAAGATTATTGGCAAAAATTTATTTATATGGACTTGAAATTTTTTTATTGTGGATATATTTACCAATAGTCATAGCTTACATGGATGAATTAGTAAAATAAATAGGAGGTGATGGAATGGAGGAAAGAAATGATTTAAAATCTATAATAGCAGGATTAGTAATTATTATTGTAGGCGTAGTAGCAATTCTTATTGATTTATTTTGGTTGAAAACTGACCGTAGTATTTGGATTAGTATTGGGTGTTCGTTACTTGCATCTGGTATTGTTATTTTAGCTCAAGTATTATTAATAGAAGATAGGCAAGAAAATCCTTTGGAAAAATGGGGATTGGAGAAAATATATGAAACCAGAGCTGAAAAAAATCAAGAATCTGATCCGGAACTGGATAAAGCGAAAGTGCAAATTGATGCGGTAGCTTTTGGATTGAAAGCTTTTCGTTCAAGGAGTACAAAAAAAGTAGAGAAGGTTTTAAAAAGAGGGGTAAATATCAGAATACTGACAATGAATCCAGATGAAAACAATTTATTTTTGAAGCAACGAGAGGTAGAAGAGCAGGAGACAAATGGCCAAATTTTAAATAGTATAAGGCAATTGGTTAGATGGGCTAATCAATTGAATTCGCGTAATTATGCTGGCAAAGTACATGTTAAAGGTTACAAATGTATGACTTTGGATTTTTATTGGCGCGTAGATGATGAGATTTACATTGGACCATACTGGTATCATTATGGAAGTCAACAAACAATCACGTATAAATTTAAAAAAGGCAAGAAAGGATTTGATATTTACAGCGAGTATTTTGAAGATTTATGGGAAGATGTGGAAAATACAGTTAGGTTAACAAAGGAGAATGGGAATGGTTGAGGAAAGACATTTTGACATAGGAGATATAGTTAGACATTTTAAACGGGAATTTGTGACAGATAATTCTTCAATGTATATTTATAGAATAATTGCTTTTGCAATTCATAGTGAAAATAATGAGCGCTTAGTTATATATCAGGGACTTTATCCGCCATATAAGACCTGCGCGCGGCCATATGAAATGTTTATTAGTAAGGTTGATTCAGAAAAATATCCAAATGTCAAACAAAAATATAGGTTTGAGAAAGTAGAAACTGATATGTGGCCTGATTGCGCTTCATCCTTGGAGAAAACATTAGGATTGCCTTTGGGTAAAAGATAATACCATTAAGCTAATTGGTCGATAAAAGTTCTGTGTAAAAAACATTCGTGGGCAGAGTGAATAATTATGGATGTCTGAGATGCAGTGAACATCCGCGCTAGTAGGTCTTAGGATCATTCATGAAAGCTTGGTTTGTTGTATAGAAACTGCTAGTATAAAAATATGATTATAGATTGTGAAACAGGAGTATAAAGAATTTATAAAAAGATTGGCTAACAGGGTTGTATGAGTTTACTTTGTATGATATTATCCGTAAATAACGATATTGACCTTTGGGGAGGAAGATAGGGCATGACAGTGGGACAGCGAATCTTTGAATTATTAGATCAAAAAGGAATGTCACAGAAAGAGTTTTCAATTAGAACTGGGATAGCGACCACAACGATTAGTGACTGGCGGAAGAAGAATACGAATCCAGGCTCTGACAAGATACTGCTCATATGTGCAGCTCTGGATGTTACACCAGAATATCTGCTATCTGGTGTTACAGAGGACAGCAAAAGAGGACAGGCTATGGACTATGTTGTTATTCCTAAGGATACTGAAGAACGTTGGGTTATAGATACATTTAGCAAGATGGGTTTTGAAGATAGAGAGCATCTGATTTCATATATGAAGATGATGGGAAAGAAATAAAAAAATTACAATGCAATCCGTAATTGACGATATAAGGTATGATAAATTATGTGAGTTTAGCAAAGTGATAAATTGTAGGAGAAATCTATTATGAAAAATGAATTGGTTTTGTTTGAAACGGCAGATAAGGAGATAAAACTTAATGTGGCTGTTAATAATAATACTGTATGGCTGAATTATTTGAAAGAGATGTTAAGACGATTGGTAAACATATTAATAATGCATTGAAAGAAGAATTGGATCATTCAGTTGTCGCAAATTTTGCGACAACTGCTTCGGATGGTAAAACTTACCAGGTAGAGCATTATAATTTGGATATGATCATTTCTGTTGGATACAGGGTAAAATCAAATCGAGGAGTGGAATTTCGTAAATGGGCGAACAACGTTCTTAAACAATATATTATCCAGGGATATGCAATTAATGAAAAGAGATTGGAGGCATTACAGCGTACAGTAAGTATACAAACTAAAATGTTGGCAGCATCATTGGACATAGAAGAAACAGATGTGTTGAAAGCGGTTAATTTGTATACAGAGGCTTTAATGCTATTAGATCAATATGACCATCAAGCGTTATATAAGCCAGAGGGAAATAAACCAATTTATAGGATAACATATGAAGAATGTCGTAGGATGGTAGATGTCATGGAAGATACATTTCATTCTGATGTTTTTGGCGTTGAAAAAGAAGAAGGAAAAGTTGAGGGGATTCTAGCTGCAGTTTATCAAAACGTTTTTGGAGGAGATGTTTATCCATCTTTGGAAGAAAAAGCTGCTAACCTGTTATATTTTATGATTAAGGATTATCCATATGCAGATGGATATAAAAGAATTGCCGCCTCACTATTTTTGAAATTCCTAAATAAGAATAATTTTTTATATAAGGATGGAACAAAGCGAATAAGTGATGTAGCTATTGTTGCTATTACGTTGATGATTGCAGAGTCTAATCCATCGGAAAAGGATATTATGGTCAAATTGGTAATGAATTTATTAGCAATATAGAATAATGGCACAAGTGAACATTTGCATCAGTACGTCTTAGGACTATTTATGATGTTTTGCGTTTGCCTTTGTCGAGGTGATAAGAGGAGTTAGGGCGGCCATTGATATGGGGGCTCTGGTTGTCATGAACGTATGGGGATTTATAAAAAAAATGTTGATGTGATGATTGCCATAAAAAAGAAGAAACCTACTGCCCCCTCTTCAAAAATTGATACAATCGTAGTTATTGGAAACGGATTTGACAGGTGGCAAGGGCTGAATACATCTTATGCGGATTTTCAGACATATTACCATGAACATTTGGATGAAATTTTGAAAAAACTTCATATCAAAAAGCGCAAGTATGTCAATCCTGACTGTACGATCGAAGAATGGTCAGATGTAGAGTTGATTTATGGAGATCCATTTGAGCCAGGGGAACTTGATAACGAATTTTGGAATAACTTTGAAAACTCATTGGCTGATATCGATGCAGAACAACTTAATCTTTTCTTTGGAAAAGAGAGAAGTGATCTAAAAGACATGCGTAGGTCACTTCGTAATGCGAAAAGAATTTTAACAGAGGCTTTTTGTGGATGGATCACCACAATTTCTATCACAGAGGAGGGGGCTGGGTATAGGTTTGGAGATAACTGTGTGTTCATCAATTTTAACTATACAGATACGTTACGAAAACGCTTTGGCGTCGATGAAATGAGAGAATTTCATATACATGGTGAGGCCACAGACAAAAAATCTATTGTTTTTGGACACAATCGACATCCGCAGGAATCGGAAACGCTGCTTGCAACAATGGGTGGACGCTTTGGGGGATTGTATTTTGTGGATGAAATCTTATATGAAACAGATAAGCACTGTCAGGACAATATCCAGATCTTGTGTATGTTCCTAGCAATGAATGGCGTAATGTGTGAGGAGATTAAAGATATTTATGTTTTGGGACAGTCGATGAGTCCTGTGGATATTGAGTATTCTGATTTCCTGATGAGAAGCAGTAAAGTGCCGTCTTTGGATAATGTGGAGGAAGAATCAGGTGAACTTGAGGCAGAAGATGAATTGGATGAGATGGATGAACTGAATCAGCGAATGCAGTTCATAATTGATGAGATTGGATATCACAATACAGCGAATGAAAATGCCGCAAACGCCATGGAAAGATGGCAGCAAAGGGAACAAGCTGCGAGAAACGAGCAATATAGCAAAGAATTCCTGAAGATGATTGGTAACCCAACAAAGACGGAACAGGATTCCGTAAAGGTTGCTCCCAGAACAGAAGATGCGAAGTGGCATATTTCTTATTTCGGGGATACAGATAAGGAATGGAAAGAAAACGTGATGAAAGAGCTAGGTTGTAGTAACTATCAATTATATCCAAGTATAGATGAATGTATTTCTAAGTGGAAAAAGTGATTGTATTTGGAAGGATATGTGGCTACATGGATGCAGTGTTCAAAGGTGCGGCCTCTTCGTGGAGAGTATCGAGCAACGAGAATAAAACTTGACTAAAACACAATTCTTGAACTAGAGGTGGCAAGTGCAGGCAAATGTTTCGAGACTTCATTCGTAAGAGTGAAGTCTCTTTGGGTGTTATGAGAAAGAAATTGAAGGAAAGCTACTTGATATGTAATGAAATATAATTAATCACTGTCAGTCTCAGTTTTGACATTGTTTGTTTGAATTTTATTTACAAAATTGACAGAATCGCATATATTAATTTTAACAGAACCCAACGAGTCTCTTAACGATGCGGACCACGTTGGGTCTTTTAATTTTAATGATCATGATTGAGGTGCTATCAGTTATATGCCATAATAATTGTGGTTAATAGTATAACAAAACAATAATATAAAAAGTATGATAGTTGTTTTTCTAGAGAAATGTTAAAAGGAGATGGGTTATGAGTAACGAATTTATTTTTGCAAGTTTAATAGCAATTATAGCAATAATTGCGCCGTTTATTGGGGATAAAATAAAACAAAAGTATGCAGTTCATTATATTTTTCTGGAAAAGGACCATAGGTATAAGTTGATATTTTGGAATGCATCTGCAAATGTATTAGATGGGACAAAATTGGATATTTATGTAGTTGCACCAAAGAAATCGAATATAGAGGTAGTAGACGGAAATGATAAGCTTCCAATAGTGATTTCTGAAGAAGCAATAAAAAACAATAAAAAATTTAAAGGATATAGTAAATATAAGATTACACTGGATTATATGTGTGCAAAGACAGGATATGTATTAGACATTATTCCAACGAAAAAAGTTGCAAAAATTGGATTATATGGAAGAATAAAATATGAAGATCGTTATTCAGTTAGATATGGTATGGCATTGTATAGAGGTAGGAAAATAAAATGTGATTTTTTTAGGGCAATTTATGTTGTTGAAAAGCCAGTACAATTACTGGGAGTTATTATGTCAATCATAATGGGAGTTCTTTTAGTGTGGACACAACATGGGAAATGGAATATTGTGGGATGGATATATTTGCTTATGGGAGGGTATGTATTGATAAGCATATCTTTACAAAAAAATATGCCATGGAGAATAAAAAAAATGACAAAAAAATATGTAAAGGAAGGTAGTAAGAAAATTGTTGATCCTGATAAATTGATTTTGTATCAAAATGATGACATTAAGCTATAGATCGAACACAAAATGTAAAACTATTCAATTGAGCGTAAGATTTACTGGAGACAAAAGATGTTTAATTATAAAAACCTGTGTGACTACGAATTTGAAATATTGTGTAAAGATATAATGCAGAAGAAGCTGGGTGTCCCCCTTCAGGTATTTGCGAGGGGACGAGATGGCGGCATAGATATAACTGATGATACTGTGAGTAAAAATGTTGTTATACAGGTCAAGCATTATATCAACAGCAAATACAGTAATCTTATATCAAGCCTGAAGAAGGAGGTTTCTAAGGTTGCCGAGCTGAAACCAGAGAAATACTATGTGTGCTGTGCATTGGAGCTTACCCCTGCAAATAAGACGGAGATTTTCAATTTGTTTGCGGGATACATGGAAGGTTCATGTAATATATTGTCGTTGAATGATATAGATGAGTATCTGCAGGATCCGGCAAATATGGATATTGTGCGCAAGCACTATAAATTGTGGCTTGAATCCACAAATATATTGGCAGAGATCAATAGCAGGGATATTTTCATAGATTGCGAAACGCTTCTATACAACATAGAAGAGGAGCAGAGAGAATTTGTTGAAACATTGAGTTACAGACAGTGTATAGATGTTCTTGAGCGTAATCGTCTGTTGATGATCCTTGGAATGCCTGGAACTGGCAAGACAATGACAACGAAGATGCTTGCCTTGTATTATGCGGCGCTTGGTTACCGGATTATTTATACGACAAATGGGGATCTGCAGAGCATAAAGAAAGCTTTGTCAGTTGATAAGGAATCTAAAGAGATTATTCTGTTGGATGACTGCCTTGGACAGTATTACTTCAGAATGAAGGACACCCAGGAAAATGAACTGATGTCTTTGATCAAATATGTGTTGATGCATAAGAACAAGAAACTCATCATGAACTCCAGGGTGACGATATTTCAGCATGCAAAGGAATCTTACATAGAGCTGAACAGTTTTATAGACACGGAGAAGGTGCGGCTCCAGTATATTGATATGGATTCTATGACCATTGAAGACAAGGGAAGGATATTCAAGAATCATTTGTATTTCAGAAATATACTATCGGATCATTATGCTCAGATCCTGAAAAATAATAATTATCGTTGGATAGTCAAACACAGGAATTATACACCGCGTATCATAGAGTATGTTACGCGGCAAAATGTATCTAACAAGATTGCTGCTGGCGAATATTGTGAATTTATAAGGAGATGCCTGGATAATCCTACTGAAATCTGGAGAGATGAGTTTAACAACAGGCTCAAGGCAGAAGACAGGATTTTCCTTACCTCACTGTTTTCGTTGACGGAAGTTGGTGTGGAGGACAAGGTACTGCGCAGAGTATTCAATGCTCGTATTACGAAAAGAACTGATATAGACACAACCCGAAATGTGTGGGAAACAGTATTGAAGCGGATGGAGGGAACATTTGTCAAGATCATAGAGAACAAAGGCGTGCGGCAAATTGGAGCTATCAACCCATCTGTAAATGATTTTTTGAAGAATTATCTGGACGAGAATGAACCTGAGGTTGAAGAAATCGGGAGAAACGCCACGGAATATATTCAGATTGTCAGAGGATTCGGCCCGGACATAGTGGATATTGTTAGATCTGGAGATGCAAGTAAATACAATTTCAAAAGCGATGTTGAAAGGCAGCTTGTCATATTGTCGAATATATGTGAGCTGGGTATATGCATGGAGCAATACAGAGATATTGTCAGGACATTTGTGGAGTCTTTGCCATATGCGTTTTATAACAAAGCAAGTACATTTACTGTAGTGCCTTCTTTGCTTTCAGAGCCGCTGGCATCATATTATGGTACACGTGAACATTTGTCGTCAGAGGCGTTGGATGACCTGCTGGATTCGATGGATTTTGACGATTTTTGTGTATTTGAAGAAAATCTGAAGAATAATGGACTGGAACTGTGCGGATTAGTGTCAAGGGATGTTATCGTGGAAAAGTTGGACAAGGCTGTGCAGGATTACATAGATGGATATGACAGATCGGAAAGTTATACAAATCAGGATATGTATGAACTTTTCAATGAGAACATGGTATACAACGGAATGTATCATGAAGTTGATGTAGATAAGGTTGTCAATATTTTGGCGGATTGTGTGCGGAATGATATATATGACGATGTGACAGATAAATTGGCGGTATTCCCTCGTGCGATAACAGATGACATTGACTTATCCAGATATGATATCTGGGCGGATGCTGGTGAGATTGAGAGTTATGTGTGCGATGTGCTGGCTGATCCTGGTGACAGAGATTATGGCGATTTTTATGATGAGGATAGATCTTATTCGGGACAGTTGGATGGGATGGATGAGCTGGATTTTATATTTGCGGAGTAATACAGCAGCTGCATAAAAACTCATTTCAACAAATTGGTAATGGTGTAGAAAAATAAAATATTAAATAAGAAAGTTAAAAAGGAACTCAAATTTTGAGTTCCTTTTTTGCGTTGTTGAATGATTTTTTTAGTTGATCTCAATAAACTAAAAAATGCTGGAAAAAATAATTAACTATTTTAGGAAAATTGATAGTTGAAAAATACATTTGATAATACACACAATATATAATAAAACTATTGATAGTAATATATAATATGCTAATATAATAAATATATGATTGCTAACAAAGGAGGATATAAGGTGTTACAGTTTGAATTAGGATTATATATTTCAATATGTTTGATATAATAATTTTTAGAAAATAATTTCTGCTAAAAACACTTGTAGTGTAAACCTTATTACTTATGAACGGAGGAAAAATGATAAAATTTGATGATGTATGGAGAGATGGTATTGTATCTTTTGATACATGTAGCTTAGGAAGAATGTATGAGTGGGAATCGAAATATGCTGTAAATATTAAGGATGCGTTATCTTACCTTTTGAGAGTCGGGAAACTATGGGAATCAGAAATAAATATACAGGAATTTTCTAAACAAAGAAATGCAATAAAAGAAAGCATATATGAACAGAAGTACATAAAAGGAATTTTTAATAATTTGAAAAAAAGACCTATTCCATGGGACAAAATTAAAGGCATATTGAATAGATGGGAGAAAAATGGATTTTCAGAAGAATTCAGGCAACTGATAGATGAAATCTATGGTAACAAAGTGATTACGGAAGCACAGTATAATAATATTGTGGAAAAATCTAAATCAAACACATATGATTTAGATTTTGAAGATTTGTTTGATGAGATTCTTGTTCCAGATGAAGTAGTTTTGACTACGGATGAAAAGAGTGAGTTAATACATAGATACGATTCAGGAGTAATGTGCCCTGGGGCAGAAGATTATAAAAAAAAGAATGGTAATAAATATAATGACTTGTATATATGGAAATTGTTACAGAAGAAATCTGAACAAGAACAGAAGGATATGATTTTTGTTACTGCAGATACAGCTAAGGGTGATTGGTTTTTTGAAGGAAAGCCTCATTTAAAATATTTGCAGGAATTTAAAGAGAATACAGAACATGAGATAATAATTTTATCGCTTACTGATTTTTGGAAAGAATGTAAGAGGTATTTAGACATGTCAGTTGAACAATTTATTGAGATATCGTCAATAAAAGATCAGCTTGAAGAAAAATATGATGTATTCAATCAGGAAGAACTATTTAAAGCAGTAGGAACATTTTTATATGAGTCTGACGAAATAAAACCAAAGTTGGAGGATATAGTAGATTGTTGTGTAGATGAGCCTGAGTTGAATGAATTGATAGGCGCTACTATTACTGATATAGACATGGAGTACTATGATGAAGAAAACGTATACTTGACAGTATATTTACAAATAGAGACGAGCTTTGAAGCGTGTAATCATACTGCTGGAGAAGATTGGTCAGCTGGTAGTGCGACTATGATATTACTAGTTAGTGTATTAGCGGATGTACCAGTAATATGGGAATCGGATGATACTGAAAGATTGGTACTTAAAGATGAAATTTATGTTAATGAGATTGCAGATATCAAAGTACTTAGGATTGATGAGGGTGTATATGAAGACGACTATGAATGTGACGAAGAGTGTGAATTTGAGGAAGATGAAGGAAATTATGAGTCTGACGATGAGTATTTTTGAAAGAATTTGATAGTAGGTGTATTTTACAGTTGATGTAATATGAAAGAGTTAAGCCACACCGAATTTGATGTATGCAAGTCCATTACTAATAACTATGTACCAAATCACAATAAACATATAGAGCATGTTTATCATTTTTGTAAACGGGTCAGGGGGATAAAATGGAGATACTTTATGTATGGTTTAATAAGGCGGCATCTGGAGTTCTGGATAAAACAGGCGTGAACCTATCACCAAAATATAGTTTCGATGTTAGATATGATGGTTTGTATCTTGTGTTGTACCTGAGAGAGTGGAAAGGTGTAGAGAATATATTTAGAAATGATGTAATAGAGAATGTAACTGCCATAGTTGGGAAAAATGGAACGGGAAAAACCTCGATATTGAAAGCACTACAGTTGCTTACCTGTGGGACAGTAAGAGAAAATACATCAGCTAAAGACAAACACTATTATGAGGAAAGATTGCAACGATCGTATCGTATTATTGTGTTACGGGATGACATAGGAAAAATAAAAATATATCATAATCTTAAGTTGTTCAGAAATAATACTGAGTTTGAAGTTGTTGATGTGACAAAGGATGGTTTATATGGGAATATCCTGAGAAATTGTACAGATTTTTCTGATATTACAAAAGTATATATTACAAATAGTTCATTTGGTTCTGCTGGGGGGATGGGATATGCATTTTCAAAGGTAGAAGATATTACACTAACTCCATCCACAATTGATAACATTGCAGCTATTTATTATGATCAGTTGTATTCTCAGAGTACTCATATTTATAGAATAAATAAGGAATATATAGATTCTGTGATGGAGAGAAATACAAATGGGAAAAAGGATTTTTATAGTTTAGGCGATATACTGTATATTAAGCGTTTATTTGATATAGGAAAAGCTTCAGAGTATATTGGAAACTTCAGAAATGATATATTGATATCATCTTGTTTTAAAAATCCTTATATGGAAACTTATTCTGATGATTTCGATAATGATACAGATCACTTAGAATTAGATATAGCCATATATAAAATAGAGAAATCGCTACCTGAGTGGCCTGGCGGCACGTTAATAAAATATATGTATGCACATCTATTGTTAGAAATAATGATGTACTATGGTTTGTCGTATATAGATGATATGGATTATATTCCATACAATTATGCACTTCAATTGATAAATCATTTTAGTGAGGGTGATTCTTATATAGAACAGGCGCTGAAAGGGATTAATGACTTAGAAACGATAGTAAAACAGTATACAACAATATCGGATGATGGATATAAAACGTTATTTTGCTATAGGGATAATCCGGTTGGATATAGGCGATTTGTAGATTATATATTTGAGTGTTTTTATCAGGGATCAGGATTTGTCCTTACATATCTAAATATTGAGATAGGTGGAATGTCTTCAGGCGAACGGGCATTTCAAAATATATTTACATGGTTAAATCTGATACCGATGTTTTCAAGAATATATAAAAATTATAATGTCAGTCTGAGAGGAACGGTACTTTTATTAATTGATGAACTGGATTTATATCTGCATCCGGATTGGCAGACTATATTTATGAAGAAGTTGTTGGCAGAAATTCGGAGTCAATTCCCAAAGTATAAGGTTCAGATCGTATTTGCGACACATTCTCCTCTCTGTATTTCGGACATCCCCCGGGAGAATATAGTATATTTGCAGGATATGAAAGATGGTAGGATATCGATAGATAAAAGAGAGAATCATCAGCAATCCTTTGGACGAGACGTATTTACAATTTTAAATGATACGTTTTATTTGAACAAGCACACTATGGGAGCTTTTGCTGAGCAGTACATAAACGATATTATAAGTGAAATTGATAATTGTAATGGGGATATGTATTCATATAGAAGAAATCGCATATATGAATCTATAAATATGATTGGAGATCCAATATTGAAGGCGGCGGTTCTTAATAAATATTTTGAGTGTTTTGGCGGCAGTGAATTAAATAATCTTAGAATTAGAAAGAGACAGATAGAGGAACGGATAGCAGTGCTGGAGAGAAGAGATAGTGATTAATTTGGAATTCTGTAATAAATATGGCGAGGAGGAACGTCGGGAAATTGTCCACGAGTTTGCTGATCTGAATCTGAGAAATAGGAAAAAGTTGGATGATTTGGATGCATGGTGTGAGGATTATCTCAGTAAGATTGATAGCAAATTTATAAGCTATAGGGCTGTCGTAGAGGCAACACCGGATGAATTGGAACGTATAAAGGATAGTCTGGATAAAAAAACATATATTCAGCTTATAACAGATAAATTATATGATGATGTGATAGATGATGATGGAAACAGGATAATGGAATCGCCCGGTTCTCTATACAAAAAGAGAGGGAATTCGTATGTAATTGATACTCTATATAAGAATATGAGACCGGAGGCAAAGAAGCTGCTGTTAAAAATGTTGGACACAAGAGTATGTCCATATTGTAATCGAAATTATGTTTTTTCGAGAGAAAAAGTTACTACGTGTCAGTTGGATCATTTCTATCCCAAGAGTAGATACACCATACTTGCAGCGTCGTTTTACAATTTGATTCCATGTTGTTCAACCTGCAATATGAAAAAGAAAGATGCGATATTTAAGATAAATCCTCATGATACATCAAATAAAACCGACGATATACTAAGGTTTTCATATGATATATCAAATGCGGACTATTTGGTAAATGCAGACTCAATAGACGTGAAGGCGGAAAGTTTGGATGTCCGATATACGGATCAGTTAAGTGTATTGGAATTGAATGATATTTATAAGATGCATAATATTGATGTTCACGATGTCCTTGTAAAAAGAAAGATTTTTTCAGAACAGTATATAGATATGTTGAGACGTACATTCCCTGGAGTTTTTCAAACAACAACATCCGTTGAAGAGTTATTATATGGTATAACATTAATTGATAACGAGATGGGCAAGCGACCTTTAACAAAGCTGATAAGGGACGTTATGAAGCAGATATAATTAGGAGAGAAAACTCTATGTACAAAGGAATAAGATTCAAAGGCTACAAAGCCTTCACCGCCGACACATACACAGAACTTGACAACCTTCCACGTGTGTCGGTGATAATCGGCAAGAACAACAGCGGAAAATCAAGCGTCATTGACGTGGTGGGGATGATGTATGACAGGACATATGCCATCAGGGAACAGATCACATCCTGCGCAGATGAGATCATTGCGGAGATACCGATCACCAGGGATATGTGTGACAGATTGCTCAGCGGGTATACATCGCTCAAGGGGTATACAAGCGGAACTCTTTGGAGCGCATCAAGCGGCCGTTCGATAGGCTACAAGGTGAAGCCAGAGGACAGTGGCGGATATATAGTGGAGTGGAATGCTAGACTGCCTCTATGGAATACTTCATATGCAAATGGAGTGGGAGTTGATATAGGTAATGAGAGGGACAGATATGTATTCAGACACGTTGCTGCGGAGCGCAATATTGTTCCCGAGGAGGAAGAGAAGCTTGGTGAGACTCTGGAGGATCTGTCCAGCACTGGCAGTGGTGCAAGCAACATTATCAGGGCATTTCTGAACAATAGCAGTTACGATGAGACGATAATTGAGGACACTCTTCTGGAAGCGGTAAATGAGATCATGAGTCCGGAGGCTGTATTTGAGAGCATAAGGGTGCAGCAGGTACAGGATGGATATGGGAATGTCCGGTGGGAGGTGTTTCTCAAGGAAGAGGGCATGAGCAGGTGTCCTTTGTCGCGCATGGGAAGCGGTCTTAAGACGATCATTCTGGTGCTGCTAAATCTGCTGGTTATACCGGAGCTGGATGGGTGTAAGGATAAGAAGATGATCTATGGTTTTGAGGAGCTTGAGAATAATCTTCACCCTGCCATGCAGAGGAAGCTGTTTGAGTATATATATGAATTTGCTGAAAAGAATGATGTTCAGGTGTTCATCACGACCCATTCCCATGTGGCGATAAATGCATTCTACGACAAGGACGATGCGGGGATATTTCATGTGTACAAGCAGGACGGAAGAGCATTTGTCAAAAGGATAGAATCGTATCTGGACAAGACCCGGATACTGGATGATCTTGGGATGATGTCATGGGTTACTAAGGGCAAAGAGCGTTGTTGAGCATATGACTTTGGAGAACATGGCTGGTATGCTGGATGTGAAGAAACAAGTTATGGAACTCGGTAAGCGGATATCTGATTGGAATGGTGAGCCCTTTCACTGATAAAAATGCTCCTTGAAATACCTCACCCGCTTCTATATAATTAAAATATATTTGTTGCGGAAAATGAACTATTCAGCCCGGTTTTACAGGGCTGAAGTTCAATACCAGGGAGGAATTACTATGAGGTTGGTTACAAGATCGGATTTTGATGGACTTGCGTGTGGCGCACTGCTGAAGGAAGCGGGAATTATTGATCATTGGAAGTTTGCGCATCCGAAGGATCTTCAGGACGGATTGATCGAGGTTACGGAGGATGACTGCCTTGCAAATGTGCCATTTGTTGAGGGCTGTGGACTTTGGTTCGATCATCATTCAAGTGAGCATGAGAGACTGGCGCTTGAGGGTAAATACAAGGGGGAGAGTCGTATAACTCCATCGTGTGCTAGAATAATCTATGAGTATTATGGAGGCAGAGAGAGATTTCCGCAGTTTGACGATATGATGGAGGCTGTTGATAAGGTTGATTCAGGTAATCTTACCATCGATGAGGTACAGAATCCAAAGGGATGGATACTTATTGGATTCCTGATGGATCCTAGAACCGGACTTGGAAGATTCAGGAATTTCACCATATCAAACTACCAGCTTATGGAGAAGCTTATAGATGCATGTCGTACCATGACCACTGATGAGATACTTGCCATGCCGGATATACAGGAGAGAATAGTTCTGTATAATGAGCAGACAGAGAAGTTCAAGGAGATGGTCAAGGCACATACCATAGTGGACGGTAATCTTATCATAAGCGATCTTCGCGGAGTGGATCCGATATATACCGGCAATCGTTTCATGATATACAGTATGTATCCTGAGCAGAACGTGTCAGCGTGGATAGTAAGCGGACGTGGCGGGCAGGGATGTTCGGCAGCAGTTGGATACAGTATCCTAAACCGCACAGCGACCATGGATGTTGGAAGCCTTATGCTCAAGTATGGTGGCGGTGGACACAGGAAGGTTGGTACATGTCAGTTCAAGGATGACGAGATGGATACAAGACTTCCTCAGATGCTTGAGGAGCTCAAGGCTCAGGCTAATTCATAAGAAATATTGACAAAAAATAACCGAATGATACAAGTTTTAATTCGTATCATTCGGTTATTTTTTATGTTATAAAAATGTTCTTAAAGGTCTTCTTAAAGATTAGTCTCTCTGGAACAGATCTCTTGTGTATACCTTGTCTTTGATGTCGTCGAGGCATGAATTGTACCTGTTGGCGATGACAGCGTCGGACATGGATTTGAATTTGTCTAGGTCATTTACAACTTTGCTTCCGAAGAATGTGGTTCCGTCTTCAAGGGTTGGCTCGTATACAACGACGGTTGCGCCCTTGGCTTTGATACGCTTCATGACACCCTGTATACTGCTCTGGCGGAAGTTGTCGGAGTTGCTCTTCATCGTCAGTCTGTATACACCTATGACACATTCCTTCTCCTGGGCTGCTGAGTAATCACCGTTATTGTTGTAGTCGTAGTAGCCTGCGATGGAGAGAACGCGGTCTGCGATGAAGTCCTTTCTCGTTCTGTTGCTCTCAACGATGGCGCTCATCATATTCTGAGGCACGTCGTTGTAGTTGGCAAGGAGCTGCTTTGTATCCTTTGGCAGACAGTATCCGCCGTATCCAAATGATGGGTTGTTGTAGTGTGTTCCGATTCTTGGGTCGAGACATACGCCGTTTATGATGTCCTGTGTGTTAAGTCCCTTCATCTCTGCGTATGTGTCAAGCTCGTTGAAGTAGGACACGCGGAGTGCGAGATAGGTATTTGCAAATAACTTTACAGCCTCAGCTTCGGTGAAGCCCATGAACAGAGTGTCTATATCTTCCTTGAGGGCACCCTCCTGAAGCAGTGCGGCAAATGTATGGGATGCCTTAACTATCTTCTCGTCATTCTTGTCTGTGCTGACAATTATCCTTGATGGATAGAGGTTGTCGTACAGTGCCTTGGATTCACGAAGAAACTCTGGGCTGAAAATGATATTTGACGTGTTGTATTTCTTCCTTACGGACTCGGTGTATCCAACTGGTATAGTTGATTTGATGACCATGATGGCATCCGGGTTGACCTTGAGGACGAGCTCGATAACGGCCTCAACGGCTGATGTGTCGAAATAGTTCTTGTTGCTGTCGTAGTTTGTCGGAGCAGCTATGATTACGAAATCTGCATCCTTGTATGCTGCTTCGCCATCGAGGGTTGCTGTGAGATCAAGCTCCTTCTCGGCGAGATATTTCTCAATATAGTCGTCCTGTATAGGGGATTTCTTGTTGTTGATGAGATCGACCTTTTCAGGGATGATGTCAACTGCTGTTACATGGTTGTGCTGTGCCAGCAGGGTCGCAATGGATAGACCAACGTAACCGGTTCCTGCCACTGCGATGTTCAGTGGGGATGGTGACTCGAGCTTGTGTGCGCCTGCGTTGATGAACATATCTGTGAGGTCGAAGTTCAAAACCTCTGACAAACTTTCAAGCTGCTCTATAGAAGGAACAAAATCCTTCTGCTCTATTCTGGAAATGAGTGCTCTGTTGATACCGGTTGCATCGGCGAGCTGAGCCTGGGTCATACCCTTTTCTTTTCTTCCGTTCATGACAGTGTCGGCGAGACGTGACTGTGATAATTTCTTCATGATCAAAATTCCTTTCTCTGATGAGTATTCTCTATTATTCTTAGAAGTATTATTCAAAACTAGCAACAAATGTTAATATTTATAACATTTACAATGCCATAATACATGTAAAAACGGCATAAATCAAGAGAAAAATGTATTTTAAACATAAAATTATACATAATTAATGTTAATTAAAATAACATGCATAAAACAACTGAAAATATAGTTTATTTCAACGCAACATCGAGTCTTATCGGATTGTGATCGCTGTTTTTAAAATCCAGATTTATGGTCTCTGTGGAGTTAATCTGCAAATTGCTCGATACTATGAATCCGTCGATGACATAATATTGGAAACTCTCATGGTCATGTCCTTCGTATGGTTTATCCAGGGACCGGCATGTCGGAGCTGAGGAATCGGTGATGCAGGTGAAGGAATCTCCAAATTCAGATACATCTATACTTCCTGGTGCCCACAGGTCAGCGGACTGCTGAGGGTATGCGGACAGATCCACATTTGAAAAAGTCTGGTTGAAGTCGCCTCCTGCGATAACGTAGTTCCCTGCTGCAGCCTCATTTTGGAGAATGTCGGTGAGCATCCTGGTCTGGGCGGCTTTGCCCTCGCCTGAGTCATAAGCCTCCAGGTGGAGATTTACTATGACGAGTTCGTGTTCACTTCCGGCAATCGGTATTCTGGACACGATCAGGCATCTTTTCAGGTTGCACAGTCTGATCGGGTAGGAAAATGGACATGGAAGCTGTATTCTTTCTGCATCCGATACTTCAAATGAGCTGAGAGTCATTATTCCTGATGTCACTCTGCCGATCGGTGGAAGTGGATATGGAACCATGAGTGTTTTGTAGTTGTAGGCGTATGAGCTTGTGTATGATGGTAGCTTTTCTCTCAAAATATCGGCTTCGTTTATCTTGTGGCTTCTGGATGATCGTTCATCGACCTCCTGGAGAAGAAAGATGTCAGCGGCAAGTGAATTCAGCTCTGATGTGATGGCCTCCATATTGTCGTTTACCTGCTTGGCTGTGGAAGTGTACACACTGTCTCCTCCGTCCATGAAAAAGTCAGCATTTGCACCGAGGGATCCGTAGCCGAGATTCCACGTCACGATGGAGATGGAGTCGCCGACAGATGGTGAAAGCTTGGCTGAGCCGGTTGCATTTTTGCCAAATGTGCTTCCGGATGTGACCTCAAGGGATTCGGAATCGTCTGGCTTGTATTCTGTTATAGTGAGAACTCCCACAAATATTATGGTGGCCACAAGGATCACACCGAGGACAATACAAGTTATTTTTAGAATTTTTTTTGCTATTATCATGTTGGATATTTCCTGTTCTATATTTGTTCAGCCCGTCCAAATGGTTAGTTGGACTGACATGTAAAGTATATCAGACGCGGTGTATGTAAACAATGTGTAAAATGACACATGTTGGGAATCGTGGTATAATGTAGCACGCTGATGCGTGCGCAGGTCATCGCGCTTGCGCACGATGACATATGATATAATGAGCGCAAGTGAGCCAACATGCTTGCATGATTGGCGAGCGGCGAATTGGATTATGATAGTTGCGACAGCAACGGAAAGCACCATAGGTGCGAATCATGATATAATGGGCAGTGCGACATAGTATAGTAGAAATTACTGAGGGGAATGTATGTTTGAACTTATTATAAAAGATATAATGGAGGTCGCGGGCTACCTTCCGATAGGGATTCTATGCGGATGCATAGCAGTCGTGGTTTATCTCGTGTATACAGTGAGTCCTGCAGGAAAAAAGGTCAGTGCCGGAGGACGTGTGAAGAAGTCAATAGTGTGGTTCCTGCTGGTGGTGTATCTGGCGGTGATGGCAGTTACTGTGTTCCTGTCCAGAGAGCCGGGCTCAAGGCAAGGCATTGACATGACGCTGTTTCAGACGTGGGGAGTGACGCCCCAGGAGCACGCATTTGTCATAGAAAATATATTGCTCTTTGTGCCGTTCGGCGTGCTTTTTCCGCTGGCGGTGGCTGGAAGTAAGAATGGCGATGGCAGGGCGGTAGACAGGTTGTCCAAATGTACTGTACTGTTTGGATTTCTATGCAGTGTCTGCATAGAGACGGTTCAGCTTATAACGGAGCGCGGTTACTGCCAGCTCGATGATGTAGTTATGAATACCCTCGGAAGCCTTGCGGGATACATTATATTTTTAATTATAAAAAAGATGAAAAATATTAAAAAAATGGAGGAATAGATCATGCCATGTACAACAATATTGGTAGGAAAAAATGCGTCTTATGACGGTTCAACAATAATAGCGAGAAATGACGATTCGGGTGCCGGTTCGTACACGCCGAAGAAATATGTGGTTGTGAAGCCGGAGGAGCAGCCAAGAATATACAAGTCGGAGATATCCCATGTGGAGATTGAACTTCCGGATGATCCGATGCGTTACACCTGTGTTCCAAATGCGCTGGCGGGCGAAGGAATCTGGGCGGCAAGCGGAGTGAATTCTGCAAATGTAGCTATGACGGCGACGGAGACCATAACCTCAAATCCAAGAGTGCTCGGCGCGGATCCACTGGTGTGCTATGAGCCTGCGGAGGGAGATAAGCCTGAGAAGACTGGAGGTATCGGCGAGGAGGATATAGTCAGCATTACACTTCCATATATAAAGAGCGCAAGAGAGGGCGTGAAGAGACTTGGCAGCCTGCTTGAGCGATATGGAACCTATGAGATGAACGGAATTGCATTTCAGGATGTAGACGAGATCTGGTGGCTTGAGACCATCGGAGGACATCATTGGATCGCGAGAAAAGTTCCTGATGATGTGTATGTTGTCATGCCAAACCAGTTTGGTATGGACGAATTTGATATTGCAGACGCAATGGGAGCGCAGAGCGAGTTCATGTGCTCGGCAGATCTTCCAGCATTTATAGAGAAGTATCATCTGAACGTGGAGAATATGGAGGACACGATCTGTCCACGGGATATATTCGGCAGCCACGACGATGCGGATCACGTGTACAACACCCCGAGGGCATGGTTCATGGAGCGGACGCTCAACCCGAATTCGGCAGTCTGGGACGGACCGGATGCGGACTTTACGCCGGTTTCGGATGACATTCCATGGTGCATGATACCAGAGAAGAAGATAACCATGGAGGATGTGAAGTATGTGCTTTCTTCGCATTATCAGGGAACTCCGTATGATCCGTACGGCAATTACGGCGACAATAAGATGCGCGGGGCATATAGATCGATAGGTGTGAACAGGACGGATTTCATGTCGGCGATCCAGATGAGACCATATGTTGGAGAGGATAACTGCGCTGTACAGTGGATAGCATTTGCATCGAATGCATTCAATGTCATGGTTCCTTTCTATGCAAATGTAGACACGACTCCTGAGTATCTGGCAAATACAGGGGCGGATGCTTCCACGGACAACTTCTACTGGACCAGCCGTATGATCGCAGCGATGGCGGACGCATCTTATGCGAAGTCGGTGTTCCATATCGAAAGGTACGAGGAGAAAGTCATGTCCAAGGCACATGAGATAATATACAGATATGATGATATTATGAATGAACAGCCATTGGGCGAGAAACTCCGCCAGCAGGCCAACCAGGAGACCACAGACATGGTGAGACGTGAGGCAAATGCAACCCTTGGCAGGGTCCTCTATGAACTCAGCAATCAGATGAAGAACTCGTATTCAAGATCTGATGCGTAGTAGGCAATGAGTGGCCGCTTACAGGTTATGATTATCCCTGTATTTACCCGGAGTCACGCCGTATTTCTTCTTAAACATCCTGTTGAAGTAGGACAGGTTGAAGAAGCCGCAGTTCTCCGCGACAGAGAGTATGCTCTCGTCATTGGAGGAGAGAAGTCTTGCGGCAACATTCAGCCTGAAGTCGTTCAGATATGATACAAATGACACCCCCATGGTGTTCTTGAAAAATCGCATAAAATGGGATTCAGAGAATCCACAGTAGGAGGCTATATCCGTTATGGATATGGCCTCTTTGTAATTTTCGTCTATGTAGGAGAGGATGAGTTTTGTTCTCTCCAGATCCCTGGCTCGGTTCTTCCTGTCTGCCTCATCCCTTGCGGTGGAGTTGGCATAGAGAATGTAGAAGAATTCAAAATAGCATCCCTTAAGTGCAAGGTGGTATCCCTTTGGCGTCTCTGAGCAGAGCTTGTCTACCCTGTTAAGACACGCGGAAAGAGACGGATATAATGGATCGTCCCTGTCATAAATACTCTTGATATCCACGTCGCCCGCCAGCAGAGGCAGGAAAAACTCGCTGTCCAGTGAGTCGTGATTTCTGGATCTGAACATGTCGACGGAGAAAAGAATATTCTCATATTCCATTGAATAGCCTTCGTGCTGGGAGATTCCGTGAATGTGTCCTGGCAGGATAATGACTATGTCACCCTCCTCAACATAGTGAGTTGTGAAGTCCACAGTCACATTTCCCTTGCCTTTTTTGATATAGATAATCTCCATAAATTCATGCCAGTGCAGAGACACAGAATTGAAGTCAAGTGGTATGGAGCACAGGTAAGTATTGTACGGAAACATTGGGTCCGCATGGGTCTTATTCTCCAGAAGATTTTCGTATTCAAGACTGTTCATATAACCATGTGCCTCCTTTTTGTTCATAAATTCGACGATTTTTTACATCTTTTACATATTGTACATCATCAAGATGATAGAATTGTACAATTAATTGCTTATATAATGCAAGCATAAAAGGGAAAATGCTAATAAAATACAAGCCATAACAGGAACTGTTCAGGAGGTATCATATATGAGTAAAGCGTTGGAGCGTGGCGCAGGAATACTCCTGCCGATAAGCAGCCTCCCATCACCATATGGAATTGGAACTATGGGAAGAGATGCTTATGATTTTGTTGATATGTTGAAAAGAGCAGGGCAGAAGTACTGGCAGGTGCTTCCGATAGGACCAACAAGCTTCGGTGACAGTCCTTATCAGTCGTTTTCAGCATTTGCGGGCAATCCGTATTTTATCGATCTGGATACATTGATAGCTGAAGGGCTTATCAAGAAAGAGGAGGTAGAATCCTACAAATGGGCTGACAGTGATGACGAGATCGACTACGCCAGAATATACAGACAGAGATTTGAAGTTCTCAGAAAAGCATTTGGCAGATCAGAGCACAAAGACAGCAGGGATTACGTAGATTTCATAGAGGAAAATGAACAGTGGATAGATGACTATGCGCTGTATATGGCGATCAAGGCTGATCATAACAATAGAGAATGGCTTGCGTGGGAACCGGCGATCAAGAAGAGAAAGCCGGAGGCTATGGCAGCTTACAGAGAAAAGCTTGGTGAAGACGTGGAATTCTACAAATTCCTTCAGTTCAAGTTCTACGAGCAGTGGATGCCATTAAAAGAGTATGCCAACAGAAACGGCATAAGCATCATTGGAGATATTCCAATCTATGTGGCACTGGACAGTGCTGATGTGTGGGCGAACACGGATCAGTTCCAGCTTTCTGGAAGTCTGGCACCGTCAGTTGTGGCAGGGTGCCCGCCGGACATGTTCTCAAGCTACGGACAGAAGTGGGGTAACCCGATCTATGACTGGGATGTCATGGAGAAGGATGATTTCGCGTGGTGGAAGAAGAGAATTGCTGCATCTGCAAAACTCTACGACGTGATCCGTATAGATCACTTTATCGGGATAGTCAGATACTACAGCATCCCGGCAAATGGCGAGCCGAAGGATGGCTACTACAGACAGGGACCGGGAAAGAAACTCATCGATGCTATAGACAGTGCCATAGGTTCATCCAAGGTTATAGCTGAGGACCTCGGCGTGGTCGTGCCAGAGGTTCAGAAACTTGTAAAGGAATCCGGTTATCCGGGCATGAAGGTGTTGGAATTTGCATTTGACGGCAATACGGCAAATGAATATCTGCCGCACAATCACGCAAAGAACTACGTAGCGTATATCGGAACCCACGATAATGATATGCTGAAAAGTTATATCAGCGGACAGAGTGAGGAGCTTCAGGAATATATGATGAAGTACCTCATGGCGAACAGCCTGGATGATGTGGCAGAGAAGATGATACATGCACTTTACATGAGCTCAGCGGACACGGTCATACTTCAGATGCAGGATATTCTGGGCAAGGACAACAGTGCCAGAATGAACTATCCATCAACGCTTGGCGGCAACTGGAAGTGGAGGCTTACCAAGGGCGCAACATGGGAATTTACACAGGAACATATAGATAAATTAAGGGATCTCACCAGACTGTATGGAAGAAACAGGGTGAAGACGTATATTTGTAAGGAGGATATTATGTTAAAGGACATTTGCATGAAGAAATACAACAAGGAGATCAAGGACTGCACAAACGAGGAGATCTACTTCGCACTCCTTGATATGACAAAGAAGCTCGCAGACGGAAAGGTTTCAGAGGAGGGACAGAAGAAGGTTTATTACATCTCAGCAGAGTTCCTCATAGGAAAGCTTCTCTCGAACAATCTCATCAACCTTGGTGTATTTGACGAGGTTAAACAGGTGCTTGCTGAGAATGGCAAGAGCATCTATGACATAGAGGAGGTTGAGCCGGAACCATCACTTGGAAATGGCGGTCTTGGAAGACTTGCAGCATGCTTCCTTGACTCCATGGCAACCCTCGGACTTCACGGAGATGGAATTGGACTTAACTACCACATGGGTCTGTTCAAGCAGGTATTTGAGAACAACTACCAGAAGGAGACTGCAAATCCTTGGATTGAGGCAGACAGCTGGCTCGAGAAGACAGACGTTACCAACACGATCACATTTGGCAACCTGAAAGTCCAGTCAAGAATGTACGATATAGATGTAACCGGATACGAGAACAGAACAAATAAGCTCCACCTCTTCGATATCGAGAGCGTTGACGAGTCCATCATGGAGCCGGGCGGAATTAACTTCGACAAGACAGACATTGCAAGGAACCTGACACTCTGCCTGTACCCGGACGACAGCGATGAGGCTGGAAATCTTCTCCGTATCTACCAGCAGTATTTCATGGTGGCAAATGGTGCAAAGCTCATTCTTGATGAGGCTAAGGCAAAGGGTTCAAATCTTCACGATCTGGCTGATTATGCAGCAGTTCAGATCAATGATACACATCCTTCAATGGTGATCCCTGAGTTCATCAGACTTCTTACCGCTGAGGGAATATCATTTGACGAGGCTACAGAGATCGTGACAGAGGTGTGCGCATACACCAACCACACTATCCTTGCAGAGGCTCTTGAGAAGTGGCCGCTTGCTTACCTTGAGAAGGTTGTTCCACAGCTTGTTCCTATCATCAAGAAACTGGATGAGAAGGTTCGTAACAGATATAAGGATGAGAGCGTATATATCATCGACAAGGATCAGAGAGTGCACATGGCACACATTGATATACACTATAGCCACAGCGTAAACGGTGTTGCATACCTTCACACAGAGATCCTCAAGGATTCTGAGCTGAACAACTTCTACAAGATCTATCCTGAGAAGTTCAACAATAAGACAAATGGTATCACATTCAGAAGATGGCTTCTCCACTGCAACGAGCAGCTTGCAGCATATATCACAGAGCTTATCGGTGACGGCTACAAGAAGGATGCAGAGAAACTGAGTGACCTCACTAAGTTCTATGATGATGATGCAGTCCTTGGCAGGATCATGGATATCAAGAAGCAGAACAAGGTCGTTCTCAAGGATTACCTTAAGGAGACACAGAACATTGACATAGATGAGAATTCTATCTTTGATATACAGGTTAAGAGACTTCATGAGTACAAGCGTCAGCAGATGAACGCACTCTGGGTTATCCACAAGTACTTCGATATCAAGGCAGGAAATCTTCCAAAGACTCCTGTGACTGTAATATTTGGCGCAAAGGCAGCTCCTGCATACACCATCGCAAAGGATATCATCCATCTTATCCTCTGCCTGCAGCAGCTCATCGATAATGACCCAGAGGTGAGCCCATACCTCAAGGTTGTCATGATCGAGAACTACAATGTGTCAAAGGCAGCAAAAATCATACCTGCATGTGACATTTCAGAGCAGATCTCACTTGCATCAAAGGAGGCATCAGGTACCGGAAACATGAAGTTCATGCTGAACGGCGCGCTTACACTCGGAACAAGAGATGGTGCAAATGTTGAGATTGGTGAGCTTGTCGGCGAGGATAACATTTATTTCTTCGGCGAGTCAAGCGAGGCAGTCATCGACCACTATGCAAAGGCTGATTATGTGTCAAAGGATTACTACGAGCAGCCTGAGATCAAGAAGCTTGTTGATTTTATCGTGAGCGATGAACTCCTTGAGATCGGACAGAAGGAAAGCCTTGAGAGACTTCACAACGAACTTATCGTAAAGGATTGGTTCATGACACTCCTTGATGTTGAGGATTATATCAAGACCAAGGAAGGCGTACTTGTAGACTACGAGGACCGTAAGAATTGGGCAAAGAAGGCACTTGTCAACATCAGCAAGGCTGGATTCTTCTCATCAGACAGAACCATCGCTGAGTACAACAAGGACATTTGGAGATTATAAAATAAAACTTAGTTTATTTCACAGCATGGGACGGAGGGGTCAGGCACCTCCGTCCCCTTTTGATTTAGGTTTTGGTGGCGAACAGGAAGTAAGTCGGTTATAATTAAATATACTAAAGTTGTAATGTGATGCGAAAACAGTTCACATCAAGAAAAAGTAAGGCGGTGGAGAGATGTATAGAATACTGATCGTTGATGACGAGAGAATAGAGAGAAACGGGATAAGATTCCTCCTGAAAAAGCTGAATATGGAATTTGATATCGACGAGGCGGTAAACGGTCTTGATGCATTGGAGAAGATGCGTCAGGAGAATTATGATATCCTCCTCACCGATGTGAAGATGCCTTTCATGGACGGTATAGAACTCATTGACAATGTGGTAAATGAGAAGAAGAAAATGAGATGTGTGATATTCAGCGGCTGCAATGAATTTGACTATGCAAAGAGAGCAATAAGGCTGGGAGTTGTGGATTATATATTGAAACCGGTCGACCCGAAGGAGTTTAAGGAGACGTTGGAGAAGGTTGTGGATGAGCTAGAGGCGGCTAAAGCCTCGGATGAGCTCAAGAGCAAGAGCATGGAATTCCTTTATGAGCATGCGCTATATATGCTTGTAAATGGCGAAGATATAGAGAGTATACGCAGAGAGTACAACGGTCTGAACCTGAATTTCGCCAGATTTAAGAGAATTCTGCTGGTTGAATTTAATCACGATTTCTTTGGAAGACGAGATGTAGATTTCAAGAAAAATGAGAAGATAATGGCACTTGGAATACAGAGATACCTCAATCTGAATCAACAGCAGGAACTTATTTTTCTGGGCGATGAAACAGATGCGGTTTACACGGCCCAGGAGCTTGCCAGGATAATTAAAAGTGATTACGATGAGGAATGTTTTATAGCAGTTTCATCGGATATAGAGAACCCTGAGGACATGAAACAGAAGGTCGATGAGCTTGATGAGCTTATGGACAATAAGTTTTATCATCCGGAGATAAAGGTGTTCTACCCAAATATGGAGAGCGATTCGTCAGGAATGATCCAGTTTGATGATGACACTCTCATGAAACAGATGAAACAGGACATCAAGATGAAGGATGTAGAGGCACTCAGGGAACATTTTGACAAATTCTGTGAAAAGTACAGGCACAAGAATGAGTGTTCACAGATATATATAAAGTTTCTCTACTCAAATCTTTTGAAGGACATATATGGCAGTATAGACGGAACAGGTGAGGCGGATCTTAACAAGGATGTTGAAAAGATGTATATGACGACAGATTTTCAGAGTCTTACAGGTCTTGTTGAGGTTGCGATAGACAGACTCGCGGCCTGCTTTGAGGACAAGAGTCAGACCGGACATAAGGAAGTGGAGATAGTAAAGCAGTATATTTACAGGAATTACGGGAGCGAGCTAGGCATAGATATGCTTGCGGATATGGTATATCTTGCCCCAAGTTATCTCAGCACAGTGTTTAAGAAAGAGACGGGACAGAACCTGAGCAAATTTATCAAGTCATACAGAATGGAGCGGGCAAGGGATATGCTTGAGAATAGTATGGCGAAGATTGTAGATATAGGTGCGATGTGTGGTTATCAGAATGTATCCTATTTTTGCTCGAGTTTCAGGGAGTTTTATGGAGTGAGCCCTCAGAAATTCAGGGAGAGCGGTGTTGCAGGCGGTGAGTAGACATACAGCAGACTTGGAAAAGGACGATTGCAGAACTCGTTAAGCAGGGGGATCGTAGATGAACAAAGGTGGAGTCAAGAAGAGATTTCGTGATATGAAGCTGACTGGCAAAATGGTTGTTATTTATCTGCTGGCCGGACTTGTGCCTGTTATGATAATACTGGGTATAACATATATGGAGATGAAAAAGATCCTGTGGGCCCGGGAGACAACAATCTTGGAATCTTATGTCAGCCAGACCACGGATTCCATGGACAATGAATTGGAGATATATAACAACCTCTCTAAATATATATCGTATAACCAGTCGATTGCAAAGATACTGAGTGCGGATCAATCGGCATATCAGAATTATGAGCAGTTCAGTACGGTGATCGATCCCCTGCTGGCATCGATCATGTATTTCCATGAGGATGTAAATCAGGTCACGATATATACTGACGCCAGTGATGTGAAACATGGGTCAACAGTTGCACCGTTAAAAGATCTGGCGGATGGAACGCATGCATATGATGATCTGGATAACAATATACACTGGCATATTGATCTGGAAAGCCGAACTGCATTTTCAGTCAGCCGGATGGCTATGCTGGAGCAGAAAGGTGCCAAGGGTGTTTTGTATGTAGGCGTGGATTATGACAGTGTATTTCAACCGTTTTATACAGAGACAATGTTTGATAATTATGGGCTTATCATAGAGGATGAGTATGGACATATGATATTCAACAAGAATACATTTGCCGATGAGCAGTCAGCATATGAATTGGATGTGGATAAATTCGATGCCCTGAGAGAGATGGAAAATTCAGGGTATCAGTTCATAGATAAGACGTCCAAGGCGACCGGTTGGAACATATGTGTATACAAACCGAACAAACTTATAATCTCATCGGTTCGTCCGATACTTATAATAGCGGTGGCGGCACTTCTGGTAAGTATGCTCGCAGGTATATTATGTATAAATATGGTATCAGAATTTATAACGAAGCGAATCAAAAATCTTCAGAAGACTATGAAGGCCACCGAGACAGGAAATCTGGGCATGGTTATAGAAAATGACAGTACAGATGAGATTGGTGATCTTATAAATGGCTACAACAGCATGAGTAAGCGCCTTGATGAGACTGTCAATGAGGTATATCAGAGCAAGATCAAGGAAAAAGAATACGAGATGAGGGCACTTCAGGCCCAGATCAACCCGCATTTCCTGTACAATTCTCTGTCTATGATCAATTGGAAAGCCCTTGAGGCGGAGCAGGAAGACATAAGCCGGATCACCTTGTCTCTGTCCACATTCTACAGGACAGCCCTGAACAAAGGAAAAAACATCCTGCTTGTCAAAGATGAGATAGCAAATATCAAGTCGTATCTTGATATCCAGCTTGCCATGCATGACAACAGCTTTGATGTGGTGTACGACATAGATGACAGTATCTTAAAATACGAAACATTGAATCTGATACTCCAGCCGCTGCTTGAAAACGCGATAGGGCATGGAATTGACGTCAAGACTGATGGCAGAGGAGAGATACGCATAGAGGGAAAGGAGAATGGAGATTTCATTGACTTTACCGTATCTGACAACGGTGTCGGTATGACAAAGACCCAGGCCGCCCTGATCCTGTCCAAGTCGTCCAATGGCTACGGTGTGTCAAATGTAAACGAGAGGATCAAGCTATATTATGGAGAGAAGTACGCGGTGAAGATCGAAAGCACCCCAGGAGCCGGCACGAAAGTAATGCTCCACTTCCCAAAGAGAGTAGAAAACTAGAAAAATTATAAAAAATACGAAGAGTGGATGTACCTTTTGAAGCTTATTAAAGCTCAAGAGGTACATTTTTTTATACTTTTGTGGACATAATAACAATGCATAACGGCGGATCTCCGCGGCACACTCCGGAGCGGTGCCCGTCCATCAAAAAAATTCAACATATCTAAAAAATCCAACATGTTTCTAAAATCATTGATATATACGGATTGGAAACGTTTTCTTATAATAATGACATAAGGTAAAGGTACTGCAAAGGTGTTAAAAACATTCAATCAAAACTATATTTTTAAGGAGGAACGGTTATGAGAGTTAAGAGATTTGCAGCAGTTGCACTTGCGGGTGTAATGGGAATGTCAATGCTGGCAGGATGTGGAGATTCAGGAAAGGATGAGTCAACAACAGCAGCAAAGAGTGATGCAACAGAGGCTACAGATGCAACAGAGGCAGCTTCAGAGGAAGAGGCAATTAAGACAACACTTACAGTCTGGGGACCAGCTGAGGATCAGTCACCTGATTACGGCGAGTGGTTACAGACAACATGTGAGGCATTCAAGAAAGAGCATCCAAACTGGGATATCACATTTGAGTATGGTACATGTAGTGAGGGTGATGCTGGAAAGACTGTAACACAGGATGTTTCAGCGTCAGCAGATGTATACATGTTCGCAAATGACCAGTTACAGACTCTGATCGATGCAGGTGCTATCTCAGAGCTCGGCGGAAGCACAGCAGATTATGTTAAGTCAACAAATTCACAGGCGATCGTAGATTCTATCACAGTTGATGGAGGTATCTATGGTGTGCCATTTACAACAAATACATGGTTTATGTACTACAACAAGAAGACATTTACAGAGGATGATGTAAAGAGCCTTGACACAATGCTTGAGAAGGGTAAGGTTTCATTCCCACTCTCAAACTCATGGTACATCGCAGCATTCTACCTTGCAAATGGTGGAACATTATTCGGTGATGGTACAGACAATGATGCAGGAATCAACTTCGGTGGTGACAACGGCAAGGCTGTTACAGACTACCTGGTAGATCTTGTAAACAACAAGAACTTTGTAAACGATGAGTCAGGTGTTGGTATCTCAGGTATGACAGATGGTTCAATATCAGCAATGTTCTCAGGCTCATGGGACTACGCAGCATTACACGATGCACTTGGAGATGATCTCGGAATCGCAGTTATGCCAACAGCCAAGATCGGCGGTGCGGACAAGCAGCTCCTCTCATTTGCAGGATCAAAGGCAATCGCTGTAAATCCTAACTGTGAGTATCCACAGGTTGCAGTTGCACTTGCACTCTACCTTGGAAATGAGGCATCACAGGAGTCACACTACACAGCAAGAAACATCGTTCCATGTAACACAAGCCTTCTTGAGAGCGATGCAGTTAAGGGCGATGCACTTGTAACAGCTCAGAATGCAACATTCGATACAACAGCATTCATCCAGCCATTTGTTCCTAAGATGAGCAACTACTGGACACCAGCAGAAAACTTTGGTAAGTCTCTCGTAAATGGTGAGGTTACACATGACAACGCAGCAGATATGACAGAGTCATTCAACACATCACTTAACACTGATGTAGCACAGTAAAAATACTAGTTATATATTTCAAAAACAGGTGCTCCATTCATCTACAGGTGATGGGGCACTTGTAATAAGAAGAGATAATGATTTACTTTGAGACGGAGGTGTTAGGATGGCTCAGGCTATAACAAATAAAAAAAGCAAAATAAAGAAAATACGAAGATCTGATTACCCATATACCGTTGCACAGGCAGCGGCAAATGGAGACATAGCTACCAGAATTTCATTTCTGATCTTGGGGTTTGGAAGCATAGTCAGAAAACAGTTTGTAAAGGGATTTTCGTACCTGGTACTTGAGGTACTGTTTATATGGTTTATGATAAAGCATGGAGCATCACTACTGGTGGATATCTTCCATCTGGGTGGTCAGGAACAGCAGAAGGTCTGGAATGATGCAAAGGGTGTATTTGAATATACCCAGGGTGACAACTCTCTGCTCATGCTTCTGTACGGTGTGGCAACACTGTTTATAATTTTCGCATTCATCTGCCTTTGGGTAGTAAGTATAGAGAGCGCATACAAAGCGTATTGCCTGTGGGATAAAGGCAAAAAGGTTCCAAAGTTTAAGGACGATGTGAAGAGTCTGTTTGACAGCAATCTTCATGCATTCCTTCTTCCACTTCCTGTACTTGGAGTCGTTGTATTTACGATATTGCCATTGGTTTTCATGATATTTATGGCATTTACAAATTACAGTAAGCTTGGTTCACATACAGTTATATTCAACTGGGTTGGACTGAAGAATTTTGCAAAGATATTGAACTTTAGTGATGCAATAGGAAGTACATTCTGGTCAGTGCTTGGCTGGACGCTTGTTTGGGCTGTGGCAGCCACATTTAGTAACTACTTCCTTGGAATGATACTCGCAATGGTGATCAACAGAAAGGGAACCAGGGCAAAAGGTATGTGGAGAGCAATCTTCATGCTCTCAGCAGCGGTTCCGCAATTCGTATCACTTCTTCTGATGAGAACGATCTTCAGTCAGAATGGTATCGTCAATACATTACTTATAAATAACGGAATAATCGACAATGCTATTCCATTCTGGAGCAATGCAACACTTGCCAGAGTCATGGTAATTGTCATCAATATCTGGATAGGAATTCCATTTACCGTCATGCAGGTCACAGGAATTCTCCAGAGCATACCGGAGGAGATATACGAGGCTGCGAGAGTTGACGGAGCAGGCCCGGTAAAGATCTTCTTCAAGATCACTCTTCCTTATATGTTGTTTGTCACAGCACCATATCTGATAACAACATTTGCAGGAAATATAAACAACTTTAACGTTATCTACCTTCTGTCAAATGGAGCGCCTACCCCGGTTGGAAAGACTGCCGGAAAGACAGATCTTCTTGTCACATGGCTCTATAAGCTGACGGTTGATAATCAGTACTACAACTTAGGTGCTGTTATAGGTATAATGACATTCATAGTTCTCGCTGTTGTGTCACTGGTAACTTACCACAACACCGCATCATATAAAGATGAGGAGGGATTTCAGTAATGGCTAAATCAAATAATAATGAGATTAAAGCAAGAAGCAAATGGACACTGGGAGACATCGTGGTTCATATCATACTGGTAATCCTTTCGGTTATCTGGGTATTGCCGATCGCATGGATAATCATGATAAGCTTCAGAGGAGAGAAAGGACAGTATGTTTCAACTCTGCTGCCAAAGTCTCTGACTCTGGCAAACTATACAAAGCTTTTTACAGACACAGGTATTCTGAATTTCATGCAGATGTTCAAGAATACTTTGATAATAGCAATTTTCTCATGTATAATATCAACAGCGTTCGTGCTTGCAGTTTCATACTGTATGTCAAGAATGCGTTTCAGACTGAGAAAGCCATTTATGAATGTGGCACTTATCCTTGGAATGTTCCCGGGATTCATGGCTATGATAGCTGTGTATTACATCCTTAAGGTTCTGGGACTTTCAGAAGGCTCACTCATCAGGGTTGCTCTGGTACTCGTATATTCAGGCGGTTCAGGACTTGGATTCTATATCGCCAAAGGATTCTTTGATACTATACCAAAGTCGCTGGAAGAAGCAGCATACCTTGATGGTGCTACAAGATGGCAGTCATTTACAAGGATCATCATACCACTCAGCCGACCGATCATAGTTTATACGGTTCTGAATTCGTTCCTTGCACCATGGATTGATTTCGTGTTTGCCAAGGTTATATGCAGAGCCAACAAGGACTATTACACAGTATCCATCGGACTTTGGAACATGCTTGAGAAAGAGTATGTGTACAACTGGTTCAACTCATTTGCGGCTGGCGCAGTGCTGATATCCGTACCGATTATCATTCTCTTTATGATAATGCAGAAGTGCTACAAGGATAGCATGTCTGGAGGCGTAAAGGGTTAAGGATAATATATGAAATTATTTGCAAAACCTAAGTGGAATGAGGAAAGCATATGCCAGCAATGAAGTATCTGAAAAAAATAATAACATGTGTGCTAACAATTACCCTTATAATAATATGTGGCTGCCAGGACAATAACACCCCCTCCAACCCGTCTAAGGTGACCACAGATGCAGAATATGAGTCTGCCATGCATATTGCGGAGACAACGCCGCTTGGAAGGTATCCGGAACAGCTCACCTATACCCTGGGAAAGCTGTCCGGTGCAAATAATTCAAATCTCCCACAGGGAGAAACGTATGAAAATAACGCATACACACAGATATTAAATGAAATCTTAAATGTGCAGAACCAGGATATATTTGAGGCTGCTGATAATCAGTATGATGATAATGTATCCATGGTGATAGCACAGAAGGATCTTCCGGATGTGATGATCGTCCAGGACATGGATGAGCTGCAGTATCTGGTGGAAAATGACATGATCGAGGATCTCACAGACAGTTATAACAACTGTATGAGTGAAACGATAAAGAACATATATAAGAGTTATGGCAGCAGTATTATGGATGTGGTCACATTTGATGACCGTATCATGGCCATACCTGAGACAAATATATCAGATGGACCAAATCTGATATGGCTTAGAAAAGACTGGATGGATAAGCTGGGACTTGAGGCTCCGAGAACACTTTCGGATGCGGAGGAGATCATCAGGCAGTTTATTGAGAAAGATCCGGGAAATAATGGTGTAGGAAGTACCGTAGGGCTGGTGGCAGACACAAGTCTCTGCGGCGGTTGTGGTTATAGCAGCGAGTACACACTCGACATTGTATTTGCCGCATATGGGGCATTTCCGAAACAGTGGATAAAGGATGAGGACGGAAAGGTTGTGTATGGTTCTGTACAGCCGGAGGCAAAGAAGGCTCTGGAGCATATACATGAGATGTACGAGGAAGGGATTCTGGATCGGAATTTCCTCATGCGGACAAGCAGCAACATAATAGAACTCATAGTGAATGGACAGTGTGGTTCATTCTTTGGACCATGGTGGGCGCCAAATAATCCTCTTATGGACGCTGTAGCGGCCGATCCAACAGCAAAGTGGGAACCATATCTGCTTGCCACAGAGGAAAACGACTCAACGAGTTATCACACTCAGGTTCCATATGGCAACTTCGTGGTAGTCAGAAAGGGATATGAGCACCCGGAGATAGTGTGCAAGATAATAAGTGTGCTGTTCGACTATGTAAGATATGAGGACAAAGACAATCAGGCTATAAAGGATTACTACAAACTCAATGTGGATCCTACCGCAAGACCACTTGCAATGAACGTGGACTACAACAATGCACTTCAGATATGCTATGGCGAGCTGAACCACGTGTTCTCTGGCATAAGGCAGCCGGATGATCTGAATCTGCTGGAACAATCTTATTATGAGGCGTGTGAGTCATATCTCAAGAATGAAGATAATGCGTCATCGGAGGACTGGGCGGCATATACATCCCGTATAACTGCATGCAAGATCCTCAATGATGCGCGTACAAATAAAGTCGAATCTCTGTACTTCGGTGAGACTGAGACCATGGTGTCAGACTGGTGGCACCTTGAGAATCTGGAGAGCAATACTTACCTGAAGATAGTTACAGGTGAAGCAGATCTGGATGAATTTGACAGTTTTGTGGACAACTGGTATAAGTCCGGTGGAACAACGATCACCGATGAAGTTCGAAGGGAGTGCCGGTAGATATGATAAGAGCAATAGTATTTGATTTAGATGATACATTATACGACTGCCTTCACGAGAATGATAAGGCAGTGGATGACACTGTGAGATATGTGGCAAATGAACTTCTTCATATAGATGAAGTGACAGTGATGAAAGCCTTTGAAGAAGGCAGAGACATGGTAAAGGATCAGCTCTCTGCCTGGGATATGGCGGCGCAGCACAATAGGGTGCTGTACTTCCAGAAGATGCTGGAGATTCTGGGGGTATCACCATTTAAGTATGACCTGCAGGTGTACAACTATTTCTGGAACAATTTCCTGAACAAGATATCCATATTCCCCGGGGCATTGGAGTTTATAGATGATATGAAAGCCAGAGGAATAAAGATTGGTATCTGTACAGATATGACTGCGCATATCCAGTTCAGGAAGATAGACAGACTTGGACTTACGGGCAGACTTGACGCAATGATAACAAGCGAGGAGGCTGGTATAGAAAAGCCGAACCGCAGGATGTTCGATATGATAGCTACAAAGCTGGGCGTAAAGAACGATGAGGTCATCTATGTGGGTGATAGCTACAAGAAGGATGTCATGGGAGCGAAAAATGCCGGAATGACACCAGTGTGGTATCTGTCGCTGCAGAACAAGACGGACGAGGATGTACTGGCTGTGTCCAGCTATCCGGAACTTAAGAACATAGTGAATAGGGCGATGTAAAAATGCCGGAGTGCGTGATAATTAAAAATCACATACTCCGGCTTATTTTGTTTAATATCCGTATTTCTTTTTATTTTTTATAAGGAAGGTGATAGTTATGACAAGGGTCACAGCCTCCGCTACGGCCACAGCACACCAGATTCCATTGATGCCAAACACCATAGGCAGCATCAACACCGCTGCAAGCTGTATCACCAGTGTTCTGAGGAAAGATATGGTTGCGGATACAAGCCCGTTGCCTAGACCTGTGAAGAAACCTGAGCCAAATACGTTGAATCCGCAGAACAGGAATGATATGGAAAAAAGCATCATACCGGTCTGGGTCATACGGCATAGTGTATCATCATAGCCAACAAATATTCTTGCGATAGGGAGTGCCAGAACCTCGGACAAAACCGTCATTGTTATGGCTGTGACGGCGGTGATCACAAGGCTTTTTTTAAGCAGGCTGTGCAGCTGTTTTTTGTTACCGGCACCATAGTTATAACCGATGATAGGCGTGACTCCGATGGCATAACCGAAGAATATTGCCATGAATATGAATGACACATACATTATCACACCATATGCTGCTATACCATTTTCATTCGCAAGTTTCATAAGCTGCAGGTTATAGACCACATACACAAGGGATGTGGACAGGTTGGTAAGCATCTCAGAAGAGCCGTTTCCACAGGCTTTCCAGATACACTTCCAGTCAAACTTTGCTTTCGTCAGTTTTAACGATCCTGTTGTGTTGGTCGCAAAATATATGAGCGGTACTACACTTCCTATAATCTGTCCGCACACTGTGGCAGCCGCAGCTCCGGCTATGCCGAGGCGGAACACAAACATGAGAAGAAAATCAAGTACCATGTTGGTGATACCCGCAAGTACTGAAACCAGCAGACCAAGGTTTTGTTTCTCTGCCGTTGTAAGAAAACTCTGAAAACTGTTCTGAAGCATAAAAAACGGCTCTGACAGAATGAGTATTCTTCCGTATAATATGGCGTCTGAGCGTATAGTATCGCTGGCTCCGAGGAGCTCGACTATCTGGGGCATGAAGACAAATCCTATGACTGCCACAATGCAGGACGAGATGATGATAAGCCACACCAGCATCGAGAATACTTCATTTGCCTTTTTCTTTTCCCCGAGCCCCATATAATATGAAGTCAGTGCGCTGCCTCCCGTACCGATCATGAATCCTATGGCGGATATCGCCATCAGCACAGGCATGACCAGATTGACCGCTGCAAATGGATTCTTGCCTATGATGTTGGAGACAAAGTAGCCGTCCACAATGCTGTAGATGGATGTCATGATCATCATGGCAATGCACGGCAGCACATATCTTATAAGCTTTTTATATGTAAATGAATCAGAAAGTCTTATTTCCATAATCCTTCAGTTCCTTTCTTAAGGTAATCGAGCTGACGCTGCATGAGTGAGAGCAGAAGTTCTCTTTCCTCATCCGTAAAACTCGAAAATGATGAAATATCAGCATTTGTCAGTGGCGTAATATATTTGTTGGCGAATGAGACTCCATTTTCCGTGAGTGATAAATATTTGATGTTCCCTGCACCTTTGTGTGTTGTCAGAGAAATGAGTCCCTTGCCTTCCAGTTTTTTGACAGCAGAGTTGCATGTCTGTCTGGGTATGAACCATGTGTCGCATAGCTCTGCCTGAGTAAGTTCAGCTTTATTCTCAATGGTCAATATATAAATTATCCAGAAAGCAGTTTCAGGCAGCCCGGAGTTTCTTGCCGCCTCCTGCCAGATATCGTCCTGAGCTTTCCAGAGGGTGTTAAATATGCGTAGCTGTTCTTGTAAATGACTGTCTTTATATGCGATCATAAAATATGAAAAAACTCCTTTAGTTATTATTGGGGTGCAAATTTAAACCCATAGCAATGAGAAAGTATTTTCTTAAAATATATGATATTTGATCGGGAAAGCACCACTATCCAATATAAATCCGAAATCGGATTTAGTCAAGCAAGTTTATATAAATTTTAATAAGAGGACAGGATAGTGGGTTAAGTAAAGATATGCATAAATATTTTCATTTAAAGGTATGTGAAGGTGTTGTTTTGGGGCGGCCGTGTGGCTATAATAATAGACATGGGCTATGAAATTATAGATATATGTTATGGTTGACAGAAATCTATGCGGTGTGAAGAAAGTAGTCATGGCTATGGAAGGAGTGTACACATATGGGTTTTTTAACAGGTAAGACAGCGATAATAACAGGAGGCGGACGTGCAGTTCTCAGCGATGGAAGCTGTGGATCCATCGGATACGGAATAGCGACAGCATATGCCAAGGAAGGTGCCAATCTGGTGCTTACAGGACGTAATGTCCAGAAGCTTGAGGATGCAAAGGCAGAGCTTGAGAGCAAATATGGGATCAAGGTTCTTGCAGTCCAGGCTGATGTAAACGCAGGTGCGGACAATGAGAACGTTGTCAAGAACGTTGTGGAGCAGGCAGTTAAGGAATTTGGAAGAATAGATGTGCTCATCAACAATGCGCAGGCATCTGCATCAGGCGTTACCATCGCAGATCACACAACAGCACAGTTTGACCTTGCCATATATTCAGGTCTTTACGCTGCATTTTACTATATGCAGGCATGCTATCCATATCTGAATGAGACAAAGGGTTCAGTCATCAACTTTGCATCAGGTGCAGGCCTATTTGGAAATTACGGACAGTGCGCATATGCGGCAGCAAAGGAAGGCATCAGGGGCCTTACAAGAGTTGCAGCTACAGAGTGGGCAGCTGACGGAATAAATGTCAATATAGTATGTCCTCTCGCATGGACATCACAGCTTGAGAACTTTGAGAAGGCATATCCGGATGCGTTCAAGGCAAATGTAAAGATGCCGCCAATGGGACACTTCGGAGACGTAGAGAAGGAGATTGGACGTGCGTGCGTGGCACTCGCATCACCGGATTTCAAGTACATGAGTGGTGAGACCATCACACTTGAGGGCGCGATGGGACAGAGACCATAGTGCAGTCAATATATCAAATATGGCTTATGCTATGATAATAGAATATGATGTAGATGCGGATCCTGGTTCGCGGCTTGCATAAAAAATGAGCGTAACACAATAATACCCAGATGGGAAATGTGTTATGCTCATTTTGTTTAGCCGACTCAGTCATCAACTATATCTCAAACCAGATGGTTGTCCGCTTGTCGTTAATAAGACACAAGGTTTCTTAAAAAAATATGAAATATCTGCCATCATCCTTGAATAACCTTACTTGGAGTACTTATAATAGAACTTTGTTAAAGAAATCATGAGATGTCATGGGCAGTCGATGCAAAATGCTGCTCGATGCATAACATTTGCCGACCATATACACAGGAAGAGGTGTTTTATTTGGATACAAACTCAGAAAACAATCTGGATACACGGGGAGTCCCGATCATTGGCCTTACATCGGAGGAAGTAAGGGAACGGATCGACAAGGGACTTACCAATCACACGGATATAAGTACGCAGAAGACTGTGGGGCAGATCGTCAAGTCCAACCTGCTTACGTACTTCAATCTTATATTCCTCATACTTACGGTGCTGCTATGTATCGTTGGTTCATTTAGGAATCTGACTTTCCTGCCGGTCATCATAGGCAATACGGTTATAGGAATATTTCAGGAGCTGCGTGCCAAAAAGACTCTTGACAAGATGAGCATGTTAAATGCGCCGCATTCGATAGTTGTGAGAGACGGAGAACAGCAGAAGATACAATCAGAGGAACTGGTTAAGGACGATATCATCATTCTGTCGGCAGGCAATCAGATATGTGCTGACGCTACGGTGCTCAGCGGAAGTATATCGGTAAATGAAGCCCTGCTCACCGGTGAGTCGGATGAGATCAAGAAGAAATCAGGTGATCGACTCATGTCCGGAAGCTTTGTGGTGTCCGGGCAGTGCTATGCCAAGCTTGACAAGGTGGGCAATGAGTCATACATATCACAGCTCACAGCCCAGGCGAAGGCCATGGGTGATGGCGAACAGTCAGAGATGATCAGGTACATCAACAAGCTTGTAAAATGGGTTGGAATCATCATCATACCAGTGGGAATCATATTGTTCTGCCAGGCGTATATCATGAATGGAGAGACATTCAAGAAGAGTGTTGTATCGATGGTTGCGGCGGTTCTCGGAATGATCCCTGAAGGACTTTATCTGCTCACAACTGTTGCGCTTGCGCTCAGCACAATAAGACTTGCGAAGAAACAAGTGTTACTGCATGACATGAAGAGTATAGAGACACTTGCGAGAGTCGATGTACTCTGTGTGGATAAGACCGGAACCATCACTGAGCCGGGTATGCAGGTTACAGAGCTGGTGATAAGCGGCAGATGCGGCGATGCCGAGATGGACAAGAGAGCATTTGCGCATCTGCTGGCGGATTACTCGGCGGTCATTGAGGACAACAATGCCACAATGGAGGCAATCAGAACCTATGTGGCTAAGAATGAGATAGAGAAGGGCAGCAGGACACTGCTCAAGACACAACCTTTCACATCGGCGAACAAATACAGCAAGGTGTCATTTGTCGAGGGAGACTATATGCTTGGTGCTCCGGAGTTTATAATGAAGGATAGGTATGGGGATATATCCGAAGAGATAGAGGAGTATCAGAGCAAGGGATACAGAGTCCTTCTTATGGCGGAGCAGTCAGGTAGCAGTGCTATGGCTGATACAGAAAATGCGGCAGATACAGACAAGTCAGGCCAGCAGACCCCGGGTGTGAAAGGGGCAGCAGATATGGCATCGAGCCGTGCTGGTATGGTGAGCCCGATAGGATACATAGTTCTCTCTAATCCAATAAGGGAAAATGCCGAGAGCACGTTTACATATTTCAAAGAGCAGGGCGTTGCCATAAAAGTCATATCCGGAGATAACCCTGCCACAGTATCAGAGGTGGCAAAGCGGGCAGGCATAGATGGAGCGGAGAACTATGTGGATGCGTCCACTTTGGCGTCTGAGAAGGATATAACTGAGGCTGTGGATAAATATACAGTATTTGGAAGAGTTACGCCTAAACAGAAGCAGCTCATAGTCAGGGCGCTCCAGAAACAGAAACACACGGTTGCCATGACTGGTGATGGTGTAAATGATATACTCGCAATGAAGGATGCCGATTGCAGTATTGCAATGGCATCCGGAAGTGAAGCGGCTGCGCAGGCGGCACAGACGGTGCTTCTGGATTCGGATTTCGGACGTATGCCATATGTGGTGTTTGAGGGAAGACAGGTGGTCAACAATATACAGAGATCAGCAAGCCTCTTCCTTGTTAAGAATATATTCTCACTGCTGATGGCCATATTCTCAGCGATATTTGCGATCACATATCCGCTGGAGCCTTCACAGATATCGCTCATAAGCATGTTCACCATAGGATTGCCGGGATTCCTGCTAGCACTTGAGCCGAACAGGGATCGTATAGAGGGAAACTTTATGGTAAATGTCATGTTAAAAGCATTGCCTGCAGGACTCACGGATGTGTTGTCGGTCGGAGCACTTGTAATCTGTGGACAGGTCTTCAATCTCCCGAGTGAGGACATAGCCACAGCCGGCACAATGCTTCTTGCGGTTGTCGGATTCATGATAATAATCAAGATCAGCCATCCGTTCAACAAGATGAAGTATGGTGTACTTCTTATCAACATAATCGGACTGCTGTTCTGTGGCCTTTTCCTCGGCAGGCTGTTTGCCATAGAGTCGATATCCAACATATGTTTCCTGCTCATGGTTGTATTTGCATTTGCTGCGGAATCTATGTTCAGATATTTGACACTGTTTGTTGAAAAGCTCAGCAGCTTCTTTGGAGACGAGAAGAACAGACGTAAGATCAGAAGAAAGATAAGGAAATATAACATTTTTAAGTAGAGAATTGTCGAAAAAAGAATATAATAAACATAAAGATATACTCATAAGAAGCAATATTGTTTTTTATGAGTATGTTTGTTTATAAGGATGATATGTACAACTTGGATAACAGGAGGTAAGCATGGCAAATTCAACTAAAAAAGCACTTGAGGTATCTCTGAAAAAGCTTCTTAAGGACAAGCCATTTGACAAGATAACGATAGCGGATCTCACCGGAGACTGCGGGATAAGCAGGATGACATTCTATTATCATTTTCAGGATATATATGAGCTTGCCGAGTGGGTGTGCATAGAGGATGGCAAGCAGGCACTGAAGGATAAGAAGACCTACGATACCTGGCAGGAGGGCATGATACAGGTGTTTGAGGCTGTGCTGGAGAACAAGCCATTTATCGCAAATATATACAGGTCGGTGGATAAGGCTAAGATAGAAAACTATCTGTATAAGCTGTCGTATCAGCTCATAGCGGATGTAGTCGATGAGAAATGCGCAGGGGATAATCTTTCGGAGGCTGATAAGCAGTTCATCGCAGACTTTTACAAGTATGGATTTGTGGGGATTATGCTTGACTGGGTAGACAAGGGGATGAAAGACGATTATCATAAAATAGTGGAGCAGCTTAGCACCACGCTTCGTGGAAATATAGCAAATTCTATTCATAATTTTGAAAGCGAGATGTAAAAGCAGAGGACGGATCAGGATAAAGAAATCTAGTACTGCGGGATACGCGGGGAGAGCGCTTATGAATCGAACATCAGATATGAAAAAGAGATTGCCGGGGATAATATTGATAACAGGGGGAATTGTGCTGGTTGCTATGGTCATCCAGGCGGTCATACTGAGCTTTATCAATAACAGGAGTTTTGACAGGACCTCGCAGGTGCTGCTGGATCAGGTCAGCAATGTAATTGAGAAGAATAAGGCAAGTGAGGAAGATTTGATAGACTCCCTCAAGGAAGATTATATGGTCAGGGCTAAGGCTGTGGCGTATATAGTTGATGCAAAGCCTGAGGTGGCAAATGATGTGGATGAGCTCCGCAAGATTGCTGCACTTATATCTGTTGATGAGGTGCATTTGTTTAATACGGATGGCGTGATATATGCTGGTACCAATCCCGAATATTTTGGATATAGCTTTGATTCCGGGGAGCAGATGGCGTATTTCAAGCCGATGCTTGATGACAAGAATCTCACCATGTGTCAGGATGTCACTCCGAACACATCAAATGGTAAGAAGATGATGTATGCAATAACATGGAACGATGATGGAACCAAGATGATACAGGTTGGAATCGAGCCGAGAAGACTTCTGAATGAAGTAAAACAGAATGAGATATCCACGGTGGTTGCCAATATGCCTATGTATGATGGACTGAGTGTTGTAGTGGCAGATGGAGAATCGGGAGAAATATATGGATGTTCATATGAACCGGTAGTAGGGCTTACTCTTGATGAGATCGGCATTTCGGTGACTGATGATATGCTGCCGGACGGTGAGGACAGTTTTACAGGCATAAGAAGGATTAATGGATTTAGAAACAGATGTGTATTCCGAAGATCCGGAGAGTATGTGATCGGGGTCATATATAGAATGGATGTGAATAGCCGGAGTAATATGGCAATCATGGTTATCATGGCACTGTATCTGTGTTTTGCCGCCGGCCTGGTGGTAAACATGGTGATGAAGGTGATCCGTGCGAACCGGGAGAGAAATGAACAGCTGTCAATATTGACATCCATGTCGGGGATGTATTACAGCATGCATATGCTTGATCTTCAACATGATACATTTGCACTCTATACCGCAGGAGACCTGATATTGAGGGCTGGTGAGCGGGCAGCAGGGGCGAAGGAACTTATGAGGAAGATCGTTCATAAGGTGGTTGTGGATGAACATCAGGCAAGTGCCCAGAAATTCATGGATCTTGATAGTCTTGGGGACAGGCTGATCAAGAAAAAGATTGTATCAGGTGAGTTCATGGTGAAGGATCTTGGATGGTTCAGACTGTCATTTATATCGATAGATGTTGACGAGGACGGACGTCCTTTAAAAGTCATATTTACCACCAGAAACATAGATGAAGATAAGAAACGGGAGCAGAAGCTGATAAGAAGGTCTTATACAGATGAGCTCACAAAATGTTATAACAGGAGTGCATATATAGATGATGTCAGGGAGCTGCCGGGAGATTCTGTATATGTGTATGTGTCCATGGATGTAAATGGGCTTAAGCCAGTGAATGATACCCTGGGACATGCGGCTGGAGATGAACTGCTTCAGGGTGCTGCCGAGTGTATGGAGCAGTGTTTTGGAAACTATGGTAAGGTGTACAGGATGGGCGGTGATGAATTTGCAGCCATCATCTTTGTAAATACCAGAAGGCTGAAGAGAGTGCAGCAGGAGTTTGATGACGTTGTGCGTGGATGGTCTGGACAGCTGGTGAAATCCGTATCGATATCATGTGGCTATGTGTCAAGTGATGAGAAGGACTGGGAGTCATTTGACGAGATGGTCAAGGCTGCAGATGAGAGAATGTACGAGAACAAGGCGGCATATTACAGGCAGGAGGGCGTCGATAGAAGGTATCGCTAGAGTACATATGCAATATAGATTTATACAAAATGAGTGGAATGATAAAATTTTTATCATTCCACTTTTTTTGTAAATATGAAATAAAAATTGGGTAAGCTATTATAGGGACATGAGATGGAAATAGACGACAGACTGAAAGGAGAATGGCTTATGTCAAAGAAGAAATTAGGAATCGGGATAGCAGCGGTGGCAGCAGCCGGCGCAGGAGCAGCAGCTCTCACAGTTAAAAATCATAATAAGGCAAAAGTTCAGAAGGATAAGGCTGCGGCTGAACATGCTGAGTACCGCAATACGGAGCGCGGAAAGCATGAGAAGAACAGGAAGGGAATCTATTATACAAATGGTAACTACGAGGCATTTGCCAGACCGAGAAAGCCAGAGGGTGTGGATGACAAGAACGCATATATAGTGGGAAGTGGTCTTGCATCACTGGCAGCAGCTTGCTTCCTTGTACGTGACGGACAGATGCCGGGCTCACATATCCATATTCTTGAGGCCATGGATATAGCGGGCGGTGCGTGCGATGGAATATTTGATCCTGCCAGAGGCTACGTCATGAGAGGTGGACGTGAGATGGAGAACCATTTCGAGTGCCTGTGGGATCTGTTCAGAAGTATACCTTCCATAGAGACACCGGGGGCATCGGTTCTTGACGAGTATTACTGGCTGAACAAGGAGGATCCAAATTACTCACTGTGCAGAGCAACAGTGAACAGAGGCAAGGATGCCCACACAGATGGCAAATTCAATCTGAGCCAGAAGGGCTGTATGGAAATCATGAAGCTCTTCATGACAAAGGATGAGGATCTGTATGACAAGACGATAGAGGATGTATTTGACGATGAGGTATTTGATTCAACATTCTGGCTGTACTGGAGGACGATGTTCGCATTTGAGAACTGGCACAGTGCGCTGGAGATGAAACTTTACTTCCAGAGATTCATACATCACATCTCAGGACTTCCGGATTTCTCGGCCCTCAAGTTCACGAAGTACAACCAGTATGAGTCGCTGATCCTTCCGATGGTGAAGTATCTTGAGGCGGCGGGCGTGACATTCCAGTACAACACGGAGGTCACAAATGTCATATTTGACATGAGAGACGGCAAGAAGATAGCAAAGACCATCGAGTGCAGGGTAAACGGAACTGAGAAGGGGATCCCGCTCACTGAGAACGATCTTGTATTTGTCACAAATGGAAGCTGCACGGAGGGAACTATCTACGGTGATCAGAATCATGCGCCAAATGGTGACGCAGAGGTGAGAACAAGCGGCTGCTGGAGTCTGTGGAAGAACATAGCTGCACAGGATCCTTCATTTGGACATCCTGAGAAGTTCTGCTCTGATATATCTAAGACAAACTGGGAGTCAGCCACAGTAACAACGCTTGACGACAAGATCATCCCATACATCGTAGATATCTGCAAGCGTGATCCGAGAACAGGAAAGGTTGTCACGGGTGGTATCGTGAGCTGTCAGGATTCAAGCTGGCTGATGAGTTGGACCATCAACAGACAGGGACAGTTCAAGACCCAGGACAAGGATAAGGTGTGTGTATGGGTATATGGCCTGTTCACAGATGTTCCGGGCGATTATATCAAGAAGCCTATGAAGGATTGTACCGGTAAGGAGATCACGGAGGAGTGGCTCTATCATCTGGGAGTGCCAGAAGATGAGATCGAGGAACTGGCCACAAACAGCGCAGTCTGTGTGCCAACTATGATGCCATATATCACCGCATTCTTCATGCCAAGGGCAAAGGGCGACAGACCAGACGTAATTCCGGATGGATGCACCAACTTTGCATTCCTCGGACAGTTCGCCGACACTCCTCGTGACACAGTGTTCACCACAGAGTATTCTGTCAGAACAGCCATGGAGGCTGTGTATGGACTTCTCGGCGTGGACAGAGGTGTTCCTGAGGTGTGGGGAAGTGTGTACGATATCCGTGAACTGCTGGACAGCAGCGTGAAGCTCATGGATGGCAAATCTCCGCTTGAGATAAATCTTGGACCTCTGAACAAGCTCAAGAGACCTATACTTAAGAAGATCCAGGGCACGGTGATCGAAAAGGTACTGAGAGACCACGACATCATCAAAGAGGGTATGCTGTAGATTGAAGTTAATATAGAGTAATAAGAAAGTTCCATGTGTCTGCACGGTGCAGATGCATGGAACTTTTTATATGTTTGAATTAGTTTGGAGACGGTTGTTAATTGCTGTTTCTTTTAGAATATACAAAGCTGGCAACTAGCCAGATGAGGCAGGCGGTGTTTCCTGATGCCTGACTGAATACATAATCCAGTGTGGATATGTCGGCGCCCATGGCCTGTCTGATGTCAGGAATGAGCACAAATATAAGCTGCCATGTGATGATGTGAAATACGATCATGCTCCTCTTCATGACAGTTCTGCCTGCCAGCAGCGATATAAGACTTGTGAGCATGAGCAGTGCCGTAGGTATGTACACTATGCTGACGGCTGGAAAGAGCAGATTGTAGTAGTCGTCAACATATGCGATGGCCTGTTCTCTTCCAATGTGTTCAGACAGATAGGTTACCCAGTAAGCGAGTGTTCCCACGAGAAAATGCAGTGTCGCGGCGGACGCGACATACATGAGCCCTGCGTATTTGACGAGTGCCCTCGTCTTGCGGTACTTGGGAAGTATCTGCTCCGATATGGCGTCTATGCCAAATGCATAGAAGAACATACCGACAAGACCTGTCACAAGCAGCAGAGCCACTCTCCACAGCTGGAAATCCCCGTTCAGATATGCCCCCCTCACATAAAGTCCTTTGTCCGCGGGTGATGCGGGTACTATGCTGATACACAGATCCCCCACGATCAGGAGCGCTGCGCCGAGCGCGCCCAGCAGGCAGTTCCTTTGGTATTTAATTTTTTCTTTCTGTTCCATGTAATCCCCCTTGTAAATAATCTATATGGTTAGCATAAACTAACTAGAGCATATCATATACGAGGAGATAATTGAAGAAATATTTGCCAAAAACAAGTCGCGCCAATGGGGAAAGAAAATTGACTTTTTTCGTGTATAAAAATATACTTTCCATATATATACAATAAAAGATGCTTAAGAATGGAGGTACATTATGAGGGGAAGATGGAAAAAGGAGATTTTGTTATTTGTGATAGGTGCAGTATGGGGATTCATATATTGGGGCAATACGGTGTGGAATCCTGATGTGCAGTACCTCTTGCAAGATATAAAACATATAAAATTGCCGCTTAACTGGCATTGGATATTTGACTCAGGTGTGCATCTTGGCATAGCGGCTCTTGTGTTGGCGGTTGGCACACTGTTGATTCTATGGATACTGCGCTTTTTATCAGATTCACGTAACACACATGGGTTGATCATAGCCGGCCAGTGGTTCACAGATCTGATCTTATGTTCATTTCTGACTGGCGTGATCCTGTTCTATTTTAATAAATGGTTCCTATACAAGATTATTGGCGATAAAGGTGATGTCGTATTTTCCATAGCATATTTGTTTGTATACATATTGATATATATGATACTGTGTTCATGGTTTGATATATCCATTGAGAGGGTACAGAGAAAACCAAAGAAGAATTGCAGTCTGCTTATATGTCAGGTTCAGAATCGTGAGACATTTATGGATGTCAAGGAACTAGTAAAGAATTGCAAGTACACAGAGTGCTATACGTTGATGAAAAATAATCAGGAGAGATTGTCTCCAAAACAGTTCTGGGTCATAAGGGAGACGAACTTTACAGGGAAAAAGATGACAGCCGAGTGGAGATATTATGCAAATGGTGACTATGTAGAACTGGATGATGAAGAGCTTGCGACCAGGTTGCTGCTTGCTGAGAATGCAAAGAATATAGACTGGCAGTTATAATCGTATATAATGTTGTTAGTCTATGATATAAAAGACACGAGAGAGAAGTAAAAATGAATAAGATAGAGATAAACAACAAATGGATGCAGAAAAACAGTGTTGTGTGGCTCGGTGCCATGCTGTGCTGCCTGCTGTGGGGAAGTGCATTTCCGTGTATAAAGATAGGTTATGGACTGTGGAATATAGAGAGTGCGGATACATCGTCACAGATACTGTTCGCAGGTATGCGATTCGTGCTGGCGGGTATTCTTGCCGTGATATTTGGAAGTCTGTTGGAAGGAAGATTCATCAGGCCGGAGAAGGGATGCGCCGGCAAGATAGCGTGGCTTGCGATGCTGCAGACAGTCATACAATATCTGTTCTTTTATATAGGTCTCGCACATACAAGCGGAGTCAAGGCGTCCATCATAGAGGCAGTAAATGTATTCGTTGCCATCATAGTGTCAGGATTCATATTCCATCAGGAAAATGTCACTGCAAAGAAGATGCTTGGCTGTCTGGTTGGATTTGCGGGAGTTGTACTTATAAACATGAATGGAATGAATTTCCATATGAGCTTGTCAGGTGAGGGTGCGATATTTCTGTCAACAGTGGCTTATGCATTTTCATCGGTGTTCCTGAAGCGATATTCGGTAAAACACAATCCGGTTATGCTCAGTGGCTACCAGTTTATAGTTGGCGGAATTATTCTGTCGGCTGCCGGTTTTGCCATGGGAGGCAGACTCAGCACCGTATCAACAGGTGGAGTTTTGATGCTCATATATCTGGCTCTTGTATCGGCGGTGGCATATTCTCTGTGGGGAATGCTGCTCAAGTATAATCCTATATCAAGGGTTGCAGTATTTGGATTTATGAATCCGGTATTCGGCGTGATACTGTCGGCATGGCTGCTCCGCGAGGGCGCGCAGGCGTTTGGTCCGATAAGTCTGGTGTCGCTGGTGTTGGTGTGTGCAGGAATATACATAGTGAACAGCAGAGAACAGAGTGAGAAAGATTAATTGTATTTGCGACATGAAACATGCAAAAGAGGGTAAGGAGACAGTAGTAATTATGAAGATGACAACACTTTGTTACATAGAGAAAGATGGAAGATACCTGATGCTCCACAGGACAAAGAAGGAGAAGGACATTAATAAAGGCAAATGGATCGGTGTAGGTGGACATGCTGAGGAGGGTGAGAGTCCTGAAGACTGCCTTCTCAGGGAGATAAAGGAGGAGACGGGACTTACGCTTACATCATATCGATTCAGAGGTCTGGTGACATTTATAAGCAATGAGTGCGAGAATGAGCTTATGTGCCTGTTCACCGCAGATGGATTTGAGGGGGATGTCCAGATATGCGATGAGGGTGATCTTCAATGGATAGATAAAGAGATCGTGCCAACACTTCCGACGTGGAGCGGGGATGCGATATTTCTGAAGCTGTTGCTTGAAGGGGAGGAGAGATTTTTCTCACTCAAGCTCGTATATGAGGGGAGTGAGCTGGTGGAGCACAGGCTGGAATTCTATTGAGAAGGATCGTCCCCACAAGAGGAAAAGGGTATAGTATGTTTCGAAGAAACAATCGTGGAAATATAAGCAGTAAGGTTTCGGCTATAATAATTATGACCATTGGTATTGGCATAATGATAGTTGGAATATGGATGGCAGCAGCCAGAATACATAAGGATTATTACTATGGTTTAGAAACAGGAAAGGTAGTGGAATCGTCATATTATGAAAACAGCGATGACGAGAGGATGTACTCGGCTATTTATGCGTATTTTGTGGGCGATACGGAATATGAATTAGAGGATGATGATGCATCAAAGGTTCCACCGCAAATTGGAAAAAAGGTGGAGATCAGATATGATCCAGAGGAGCCAGCTGATGCATATGTGGGCGGAAAGCCATTGCCGGGCAGCATATTGATGAGCATAGGAATTATCATGATCATGTTATCAATACTTGCCTTTGTGAAAATGCGTAAGGGTCAAATGTCTGGTGAGAGAAAACTTGTGATCGAATTGCTGACGGGGATCATAATGCTTGTAGTCTGCACAGGTTCTATTATATTGATACATGACAGCGGGGAAGGCATAGGCTTATCCGAAATAAGCATAATCGTATGTGGAATTGTGGGAATTATCGTAATTATCTCAAGTGTGAAGTATTACATAGATGTGAAGATGGGCAGGACTCCATCTGAATCATTACTCTCGCATTTAGGGTTAGACGCGGCCTCCCTGATATTGGATGATGAATCTGAGGGAGAAGAGTACAATATACCGAAATATCTTTTGACGGAAGATGAACAAAAGGAAGAAGTAGAGTACAATTCACCGAGACATGGATATGAGGATATGGACTATAAGCAGGGCGAGGGAAGTCAGAACCCGTATAGTGGCAGGAAATCATGAAATAGTTAGAAGAGACTGTTTGTCAGCAGTTGCCGTATGAGGCAGGCAGCCAAAATGAAGAGTTGATAGCCGAGAGAAAAATATGCTTTTTTACGCGGATTCTGATAAAATAAAGAGTCAATATTTTAAATACTGAAGAGAGGATATCATAAGTAGCAGTGAGTGTTTAATAGAGATAGTCAGATGAAAATAATATGAAACAAGAGAAGGCGTAACAGTTATTTTAGTTAGATATAAGGAGATGATTTCAGGATGATGTACAACCCACAGCTTGAGACATTTATATGTGTTGTCGATGCGGGCAGCTTTAGCAAGGCGGCGGAGAAGTTATATATATCACCTCCGGCTGTCATAAAACAGATAAATTCCCTTGAGTCAAGTCTGGGACTGCAGTTATTTGCGAGAACTCACAGAGGACTGGTGGTTACGGAGGCAGGCAAGTCGATATACAACGATGCAAAATATCTCATAGGCTATTGTAAGGATTCCGTGAAAAGAGCAAAGGATGCCATGAACATATCAGATGAGGTTATACGTGTAGGTATATCACCGATCACGCCACCGCAGGTATTTGTGGATCTATGGCCGGAGATCCAGAAGATTTATCCAGATATGAAACTGCAGCTTGTGACATTTGAGAATACTCCGGAAAATGCCAGGGAGATACTGGGAAATCTGGGACAGAACATAGATGTTGTAAGTGGCATATATGATGACACGCTGTTGAAGCTCAGAGACTGCAATGGTGCCGAGATATCAAAAGAACCATTCTGCGTGGCAGTGTCGATCCATCACAGACTTGCAAAAAGGAAAAAGATAACATTTGATGATCTGGCTGGAGAGAATCTGATGCTCATGCACCGTGAATGGAGTCATTATGTAGATGAACTCAGAGATGATATCATAAACAATCATCCTGATATCAATATAGTTGATTTTGATTTTTACAATATAGATGTATTTAACAGGTGTGAGAACAGCAATGACGTGCTGCTGGCATTTAAGAGCTGGGAGAGTGTACACCCACTTATAAAGATTATTCCAGTGGATTGGGATTACAAGATCCCAGTGGGTTTATTATATTCCAAAGAACCATCCGAAAAGGTGCAGCGCCTTGTGGACGCAATAGATAAACTGACACACTTATAACCTACAGGTTAATACTGAGTAACGAAACGAGACTTCTTATGAGGTCTCGTTTTTATTATTATTTTTATAAGGAAAGATCCACGTAAGCGTATTTGAAAGCGTTTATTTTATTAACTACACAAGGAGGAATATAGATGAAAATAAAAAGAATTTTATCATTGATTTTGGCAGGAGTTATGGTATGCGCATCATTTACAGGATGTACAAGAGCAAAGGACAGAGAGATAAAGAAAACAACACAGTCTTTAAAATCTACCCAGATTGCAGGAAGTGACGACAGTTCGTCAAAGGTGCTTGTCGTATATTATTCAGCATCGGGAAATACAAAGAGTGTGGCGCAGACCATCGCAGATGAGACCGGTGGAGATCTGTTTGAGCTTGTTCCAAGTGATGTCTATACAAGTGCGGATCTCGACTGGACGGACAAGGGCAGCCGGGTGAACAAGGAACATGATGATATAGACCTCAGGGATATCGAGCTTGAGTACAATACGGTGGACAACTGGGACTCATATGACACAGTTTTCATAGGTTATCCGATATGGTGGGGAATAGCCGCATGGCCGGTCAACAGCTTTGTGCAGCTCAATGACTTCAGTGGCAAGACGGTTATTCCATTTGCAACTTCAACTTCTTCAGGACTTGGTGAGAGCGGTGAATTGTTGGAGAAGCAGGCTGGAACGGGCAACTGGCAGACAGGAAAAAGATTCAGGTCGGGTGTTTCGGCAAGTGAGGTGAAATCATGGGTACAGGATCTAGAATTATAATTTCGGCAATCGTGATAGTATGTGTTCTTGCCGGGTGCGGGACAGTTAAGACTATAAGTAATATGAGTGAAGGTAAGACGACCAAATTGAATGATATAGACATAAGTAAGAAGAAAAACAATGAGACTGAAGATACAAAGTTAAATGAAACTGAAGATACAGATGAAGATGCCCCACAGTTTACGCCATATGATCTTCATAGCAAGGTAGTGGATGTGATGGCTGATCCTGTGTTTGGAGATTATGGGAGGCTTATATTTCCTGTGGATATGAATATAGATGATGATCTCGAACTTGAAGATGTGGAGGATATCCTGCTCTGGTACAGTGAGGTAAATCCTGATAAGACAGTTGAGATAGTCAACTACATGAAGGCTCAGACGATATCCGGAAAGCAGATATTCTATGACATATATAGCGATGAGGAAAAAGCGGCAGATCCCGATAAGGCGGATACTGGTCTTTTCTTCTTTCGTGGAGATACAGGGGCAAAGACCGCTGTCATAAATGCCGGAGGTGGATTTATGTATGTTGCGGCTATGCACGACAGTTTTCCGCAAGCACTGGAATTGTCCAGAAAAGGTTACAATGCATTTGCACTGATATACAGACCCGGGGCACAGACCGCGTGTGAGGATCTGTCCAGGACAGTTGCATTTCTGCATGACTATGCGGACGAGCTGGGGATAGATATGACTGATTATTCACTATGGGGCGGATCTGCCGGGGCAAGGATGGCCGCGTGGGTGGGTTCGTATGGAACATACTCATTTGGCGAGAATGAATACCCGACGCCGGCGGCAGTTATCATGCAGTACACAGGCCTGTCAGAGGTGACCGGCAACGAGCCTCCTACATATGCCTGTGTCGGTACAAATGATGGAATTGCATCGTATCGTAGCATGGAGTCTTATATATCACGTATACAGTCAAATGGATCAAATGCACAGATCGAGGTGTTTGATGGGCTGTCCCATGGGTTTGGTCTTGGTGAAGGTACCGTGGCGGAGGGCTGGATAGACAATGCTGTGGAGTTCTGGAATCAAAATATGAAAAGTGTAAATGTGGAGAAGAGTAGTTCATGAATGGGAAACTGGTATTAAAGATAATTATAGATGTGTGTATGACGATATGTCTGTTGCTGCTCATGCCATACAGTCTCCTGGGAGAGGTGGTACATGAGTGGATAGGAATAGCGATGTTTGTGCTGTTCATAGTCCACCATATTCTGAACAGAAAATGGATCACGGCCATGGCAAAAGGAAAATATACAGTGATAAGAGCGACACAGACGGTGCTGGTGATAGTTCTGTTGATACTTATGCTTGGATCCATGGTAAGCGGCATCCTGCTCTCGGAGAATATTTTCAAAGCGGTAAGGATTCATGGCATAGCAATGCAGGCAAGACAGGTTCACATGTTCTGCGCATACTGGGGCTTTGTATGTATTTCGCTTCATCTGGGTATACACTGGAACATGATAGTTGTTATGGTGGGAAGATTGTTTGATAAACCATCCAGGATCAGAAGTGTTTTTGCAAAGGTGCTGGCAGTCCTGGCGGCTGGTTATGGAGTCTATGCATTTTACAGAAGACAGATACTCTCATATCTTTTCATGCAGGTGCACTTTGTGTTCTACGATTACAAGGAAAATGTCATTTGGTTTATATTTGACTATGTGATGGCTATGTCACTGATAGTTTTTATCGGATATTACGCATCAAAACTGCTCAGATCGAAGAAAACTGAAAAAAGAGGTGTATGAATTTGAAGAAAAATATTTTGTTGGTGCTGAGTCTTATATGTGTTCTTGCATTTGTTGCGGCATGTGGACAGTCCGGCGGTGGAAATGCGTCAGAAAATGCAACGGACACGGATGCTGACAAAGCGGACACAGGCAGTATAGGGCGGTCGGAAATTGCCGATGGTTCTGAAAAAAGGGTGCTGCTTAGCGGAACTGTACCGGATGATTTTACATACGGTGCATTCAAAGCACAGATAGATGCCATGGGAAATGACTCTGACGGTATGTTTACATTTGCGGATAATGAGGCAGATGGAAATCTGTCCTTTAGAGAGCGGGAGGGGTATAAGCATGATGGCTTTGCCTGCGATGAGTATACATACAACGGTCTGAGATTTTTCTGGAATGGAGATTCGGATGATGGAGAAAATGCAGCGGAGCCACATCAGAAATCGACGGAAGATGCTGCATCGGTGACGAAAACGCCATCCAGGTCTTATGATGTGGAAATGGGAACAGAAGAGTACAAAGGTTTTATCCTTGATAACGTTCTGTACTCCGAAGCTGAAGGGGATATACACTACAACGTGTATATTCCGGATAGTTATGATGGAAGTGAACCGTATGCACTGTTCATGACACTTCCCGGATATCAGGGACTTTATTTTCAGGGGGTAGGAATGAATGTGCAGACTGAGGAGTTCGGATTTGTTGCACAGGATTACAATTCCAAGATGATAATAGTTGCGCCACAGCTAAACGACTGGGGGGAGACCTCTGCAAGGCAGACAATAGCGCTTACGGAGTATTTTATAGATGCATACAATATAGATACTTCAAAAGTGTATGGTGAAGGTTATTCGGGAGGCGGAGAGACAATGTCCCAGGTCATGGGTCTCAGACCCGAACTTTTCACCGCATACCTGCAGTGCAGCTCCCAGTGGGATGGAGACTATGAGCCAGTGGTCAAAGCTAGAACTCCTGTATACTTTGTTGTCGGTGAAAGTGATGAATATTATGGCTCTGCACCGTCGGAGCGGGCATATAATGCGATTCATGAATTGTATGAAAAGGAAGGGCTTACTGATAGTGAGATAGACAAGCTGCTGGTGCTGGATGTGAAGCCGACAGAGTATTTCACAAGCAACAATATAACCAACCAGCATGGCGCTGGGGGATATCTGTTTGTGCGTGATGAAAACGTGATGGGATGGCTGTTCGGACAGCAGAAAACGGAGCAATAACCTGTGGGTTAATACTGAGTAACAAATGGAGACTTCTTATAGAGATGCAGACTATTTATAATATAAACAGATCAAGCGGTGAGGGCGAAGTTCCAGACGAAGATGTCTGCTCTGACTAAACACAATGATTCGTGCCCCTGGTTGATCTGTAAAGATAAAAATAGAAATTTATATAAAGAATAAGGAGGACAAGAATATGGAATATGTAACACTCAGCAACGGAGTAAAGATGCCAATACTTGGATATGGAGTTTATCAGGTGACAAAGGACGAATGTGAGAGATGTGTTCTGGACGCACTGAAAGTAGGATACAGATCGATCGATACAGCGCAGAGCTATTTCAACGAGGAAGAGGTTGGAAATGCCATCGCAAAGTCTGGAATCCCAAGAGAGGAGATATTCCTCACAACAAAGGTGTGGGTTGAGCATTATGGTTATGAGGAGGCAAAGAAATCAGTTCTTGAATCAATGAGAAAACTTAAGACTGATTATCTGGATCTTGTGCTCCTTCACCAGCCATTTGCAGATACATATGGAGCTTACCGTGCACTTGAGGAGCTGTACGATGAGGGCAAGATAAGAGCCATCGGAATCTCAAACTTCTATGTGGACAGAATGGTTGATTTTGCCTCATTCAACAGGATCAAGCCGATGATCAATCAGGTTGAGGTACACATCTACAACCAGCAGAAGGCGATGAAGGAGTGGGCTGAGAAGTATGGTATACAGCTTGAGGCATGGGCTCCATTTGGCGAGGGCAGAGGAGGCACATTTGACAATCCTGTCATCGTATCAATAGCTGAAAAGTACAAAAAGACACCAGCCCAGATCATGCTCCGCTGGCAGATACAGAGAGGCGTGGTAGTAATACCTAAGTCCACTCATATAGAGAGAATGGAAGAGAACTTCAATGTGTTTGATTTCGCTCTGGATGATGAGGATATGAAGAAGATAGCAGAGCTTGACAAGGCTGAAAGTTCATTCTTCTCACATCAGGATCCAAATATGGTTGAGTGGTTTGTAAATATAGTAGAGGAGCGAAAGCATAATCAGGACAGCTCAAAGGAGAAGAAGAACTGGTAAATTGAAAAAAAGGAGAAAACAATGAAACTTAAAAAGATTGTAAGTATTATTGCGGTAAGTGCTATGTCCCTTGCACTTCTTGCGGGATGTGGATCAGGTGACAACAGCAAAGAGAATACGACTGCGGCGAAGACGGAAGCAGAGACAACAGAGGCAGAGACAACAGAAACTCAGGTGACTGATGCAGCTACGGAAGCAGAAACCACGGAGCAGGATACAACTGAGGCGGATACAACAGAGGATGCTTCTGCTGAGACTGGAAAGACATTGGTAGTATATTATTCAGCTACAGGAAGTACAAGAGCTGTAGCACAGGTGGCAGCAGATACTCTGGGTGCAGACTTGTTCGAGATCACACCAGTGGAGCCTTATTCAAGCGATGACCTCAACTGGACAAATGACGACAGCCGTGTGTCGAGAGAGCACAATGATGAGAGCCTCAGAGATGTGGAACTTACACAGGTGACTCCGGAGAACTGGGATTCATACGACACAGTTCTCATAGGTTATCCTATATGGTGGGCAATTGCAGCATGGCCTGTCGATAACTTTGTCAAGGGTAATGATTTCACTGGCAAGACAGTTATCCCGTTCTGCACATCAGCATCATCAGGTCTTGGCGACAGTGGATATCTGCTTGAACAGATGGCAGGAACCGGAGACTGGCAGGAAGGACAGAGATTCAGCTCAGGTGCGTCAGAGTCTGAGGTTGCTGACTGGGCTAACTCTCTCGGCATAGCAAACTAACTGCATGATCCGGGGAGGAATTAGATTATGAAAGTTTTATTGGTAAATGGCAGTCCTCACAAGGAGGGCTGCACATATACAGCTCTGTGTGAGGTGTCGAGATTGCTCAATGAGCATGGCATAGATACTGATATATTCTGGATAGGAACAAAAGCGCTGACGGGCTGTATCGCCTGTAGGAAATGTATAGATAGCAACAGATGTGTATTTAATGACACGGTAAATGAGTTCCTTGACATAGCAGGGGATTATGATGGATTCGTGTTTGGATCACCGGTACACTGGGGCGGTGCAAGCGGTGCGATCACATCGTTTATGGACAGAGTTTTCTATGCGGATCTAAATGGTGGCGGAGACAGATTCCGCCTGAAACCGGCAGCGGCTGTCATATCGGCCAGAAGGGCTGGAACCACTGCGACATGGGACCAGATGAACAAATATTTCGGCTTGATGCAGATGCCTATAGTGACATCGAGATACTGGAATATGGTGCATGGAACAAATCCTGATGAGGTGAAGCAGGATCTTGAGGGTATGCAGGTCATGCAGATCCTTGGAGAGAATATGGCATTTATGCTCAACTGTAAAAATGTTGCCATGAAGATGGGGCTTGCCATGCCGGAGAAACATGCATTTACTTTTACAAATTTTATACATTGATCTATTTATAAATGATTGGAGAATAACTATGAAAAATGTATTGATCCTGTCGGGAAGTCCCCGTAAAGGTGGAAATTCGGATATACTGTGTGATGAGTTTTTGCGCGGCGCAGAGGAGTCCGGAAATAAAGTGACAAAGATAAATGTCGTCAGCAAAAAGATTGCTCCATGTCATGCGTGTTATTATTGTCGTGATCATGGCGGTGAGTGCGCTTACAAGGATGACATGGCGGATATACTTCAGCAGATGATAGATGCGGATGTTATCGTGCTTGCCAGTCCTGTATATTTTTATTCCATCGACGCCCAGCTAAAGGCTGTCATAGACAGAACAGTGGCCCGCTGGCTGGAGGTCAGAGATAAGGAATTCTATTACATAATGACTGCTGCAGATGATTCAAAGAAAGCTATGGATACCACGCTGGCATGCTTCCGTGGATATGCAGACTGTGTAAATGGCGCAAAGGAGATGGGCGTCATTTATGGCACCGGAGTTTACGAGAAGGGCAAGGTACGAAACACGGATGCTATGCACGAGGCATATGAGATGGGAAAATCAGTAAAATAATAGAAACGATAGATAAAGATTAATATGATCCTCGCCGGGAAATGTATGCGTATTTCCGGCGGGGATAATTGTTTATGGAGAAACGGTTAGAGGAGATGGATGTGTGGGAGAAGTTTTCTGTGAAAACGGATTATACATATAAAAAATAACATATACTATTAAAAGTATAGCAATCAGCAATAAAACTTGAAATTACTCATTTAATTGAGTTATAATACAATCACTCAAATGAACACATAATGTTTAATCTTGTGAAAGGAGAGAGATTAAATGCTATATGAGTATTTAGAATCAAATTATAGTCCAAATGAACCAATATTCATTTCAGATGTTGAACTCCCGGTATCCGATGCGAATCTTAGGAGAATGTTTAAAAAACTCTGTGATGAAGGTAAGATTAAACGTTTTGATAAAGGGATATATTATATTCCAAAGCGGAGTCGATTAAAGGGTGGTGTACCTATAGGGGCTGATGCAGTGACAAAGGCAAAATATGTTTCCAGAAAGGGTAAAGTCGTTGGTTATGTTTCGGGGTATACGTTTGCAAATCAATTAGGCATTACAACTCAGGTTCCTTATGTTATTGAAATTGTAACTAATAATGTCAGTTCAAGATACAGAGAGATAGACAAGGATGGCAGAAGAGTTATACTTAGAAAGCCTAAGGCTGTAGTTAATGAGGATAATTATAGAGTGCTGCAGCTATTAGATTTGTTGAGCAATATTACTCAGTATACAGATGAAGACATGCCGAATACGGCTTTACGAATAAAAGCCTATATTAAGAATGAAGGAATATCCCGTGATGATATAGATCAATATATCGGGGAATATCCAGATCGTATTTATAAAAATATATATGAAATGAGGTTTTTGGATGTTCTTGCATGAGGATGAAGAATTATTTAAGGATGTAATCGTGGCAACTGCAGAAGCTCAAAAGAGGCCTGTTGCCATTGTTGAGAAAGACTATTATGTCACAATGATTTTAAAATTATTGTCAGAAGAAGCAGAGGGATGTGTGTTTAAAGGTGGTACTTCTCTTTCAAAATGTCATCATGCAATTGATAGATTTTCAGAAGATATAGATATTGCGTTTTCAAACACACTTACTCAGGGAAAAAGAAAAAAACTAAAGGATGATATAATAGCTGGAATTAGCAATAGATTAGGACTGCCAATATCAAATTGGGAGAGTGCCAGAAGTAGAAGAGACTATAATTGTTATATCTTTGATTATAGTCCTATTGATGGTTTTGTGGAGAAAAGTATGATCTCAGGTGTGAAAATGGAAGTATCTTTGGGATCGATTTCCTTTCCAACCGTGATGCTTCCGGTAGATAGTTACGTTGTTCAATATTTAAAACTCGAAAATGAAGATATTATTCAAGAGTTTCAGTTACAACCATTCAATATGTCTATACAAAGTCTGGAAAGAACGTTTGCAGACAAAGTATTTGCTATATGTGACTACTATATGACAGGAAATACGCAAAGAAACTCAAGACATATATATGATTTATATATGCTGTTTCCTAGGATATCGTTTACAGCAGAATACAAAAAGCTTGTGGAAGAGGTTAGACATCATAGATCACAAATGACGATTTGTCCATCGGCGCAGGAAGAGATAGATGTTCCAAAGCTTCTTGAAACAATTATTGACGATGATGTGTATCGATCCGATTACAATGAGATTACAACATATTTTCAGAATCAACCAGTAGAATATGAGGAAGCAATCACTGTATTAAGGTCAATCATAAAATCTGGAATGTTTTCTAAATGATATAAATACTAGACAGGAGCCCCATGTATGAAAAATCCCTATTAGCTTACAGCGGATATATTGGAAATGAATGCAGAAACTAGGGCAAAATCATCAACTGACACTTTCACCAGCATAGATCTGTATGGTGATTCCGTGCATGAACACGGCGGTGATGACGGAGGGCGCAGCCGTTTCCACCTTGAGAACGAGAGTGGAACCGGGGATATAACGATGTATCATGTGTTTCCTGGAATCGAGCTGGTGTACAATGACATGCATATGGCGTACTGCAACAAGGAGCAGGAGCCGGCGCATGGAGTGATGGAGATCAACTACTGCCGTGAGGGCAGGAGCGAGTGTCTGTTTGGAGCGCATAAGGAAGCTTTCACAGATGGGAGACTTCACGATCATCAGGGCAAATCCAACAATAGAGCATATATTTTCAGAGCTCTATACAATGCCTGAAAGGATAAGACAGGGGTACATAAGGGTGAAGTGTTTGGCGGACATCTGAACAGAGCTGTTGTCAGCGCAGTCTGTGAGATGGTAATTTCAGTAATTGATGGAAAAGTTGACAGAATTTATGATGAAGGAACAGGACTTAATATATTTAAGTTCGAATAAAGTTGAACAGTTTGAGAAATCGGCACATAAAGATAATGAATGGATGATTATATATGACTTACAAAAAGAATGTTTCAAATATGGTGATTGCCATCGTGTGTGTTGTTTTGTTTGCTGTGACTGCGATTTATTGTGTGCCGAGATTCTCTTTGCTTTCATCGAGTGCATTGCCGGCAACGGTTGCGGATGCGGACAAGCATGGGACAAGCGGCTATGCAGTATTAAAGGTAGACGAAGCCAGAGAGGATGGAGGAACGATATTCTTCCACTATTATTATTCTGGGAACAAGTCACATCTAAAACAGGATGAAAAGGTGCTGGTAAGTGGTAACATCACATTTATGGATGAATCGACAAAACAAGGTGTGAATGCAGACCTGGTTATCGGAACAAAGACGCCGGTACTTATATGTTTGATTTTATCATTGTTGGGGATGGTTGGTGCAATTTGTCTGTTGCCATCTGCAATTCGCAATTTCCGTAATAAACCATGGAGTAGTGATGAGGAGACAGATGCGAAGAACAAATCGGTGAATGCATTCTATACGGCTGAGATTTTGGCACTTGTAGTTGCTTTGATTTTCTTTGTGGCGGGTATGACGCAGGTGGTCGGATATGCCTGCGCGAAGAATCATACAACAGGAACTGTAACATATCAAAGCTCCCGGCAGAGCTCCAATCATGTCAAGGTATATAGCGGAAATGCTGTCAGAAATCGCAAATCAATTTATGGGAAAGGCATTCGGCCAACTTATACGGTGTTGCAGATTAAGGCGGATTCACCGGTCAATGGTGCCGATGTGTTCTGGTATGAGGGAAATTGCATCATTCTGGGCAGCAAGAACGTTTATATAGGCTATAATGATAATTCCATGTCGGTCTTATCACAGTTTGAACTGGTAATGACGATCATAAGCGGTGCATTTTTATTATTACATGCAGTTTCTGCGCTGTTGATCAGTAAGAAAAATCCATATGGAGGGAAGCTTTTCTGGTTTTGGTTTTAGGGACGTTCCTTTTGTCACGAGGAGTGTCCCTGTGACATTCCTAAAAATAATACAGGGGACGCTCATTGAGGCAAAAGAAATGTCCCTATAATATCAATTTATAAGATTTTGGTTTGAAGGAGTGACAATATATGAAGTATTTGTATTTGCATGGACTAGGACAAAAACCAGACAGTTGGAATAGAGTAATAAAAGAAACGAAGGTATCGGAAAGTAGTGTCAAATTAAGTTTGGCAGAGATGTTAGAAGGAAAATCTGCTACATATAAGGAATTATATTCGGCATTCTCATCAGAATGTGACAAGGTGAACGATGAAATTGTCTTATGTGGGCTTTCTCTAGGCGCTGTTTTGGCACTTAATTATGCGATAGACCACCCAGATAAAGTAAAGTCGCTCGTATTAATTGCAGCACAGTATAAAATGCCTCAAAAATTATTGAAAGTTCAGAATATGTTGTTTCATCTTATGCCGAATTCGGCATTCAGTAAAATGGGTTTCAAAAAAGCGGATGTTATCAGCCTGTGCGGGACGATGGCTGAATTGGATTTCAGTGACTCACTGCATAAGGTGTCTTGTCCGGTATTAATCGTTTGTGGAGAGAAGGACAATGCAAACAAAAAAACTTCAAAAGAACTTTGCCATTATCTGAACAATTCCTACTTCCATGAACTTATGAAAACAGGTCATGAAGCAAACATAGAAGCCCCGGAAGAGTTGGCGATTGTGTTGCAAAGATTTTATGATAGTATCAGTTAACTTCCTGTTTGTGAGGATTGCACCATTTGTTCTTATTGCATCTGTAATTGGAGTTGTACTCACATATAAAGAAGTTAAAATGGAAGCAGAACAGGAAAAGAAAATTAATAAAAAGATAGGAAAAACAAACTATGAAAATCGAACATATTGCATTATATGTAAATAATCTGGAAGAAGCAAGAAATTTTTTTGTGAAATATTTTGATGCAAAATCAAACGATGGATATCATAATTTTCAGACGGATTTCCGCTCTTATTTTCTTTCATTTGATGATGATACACATATAGAGATTATGAATAAACCAGAAATGTCGGATTGTCCAAAAGAGCTTACTCGTACCGGATATGCGCACATTGCTTTTAGCGTAGGCAGCAAAGAAAAGGTTGATACTTTGACGGCAGAGTTAAAGGCAGATGGTTATGAAGTTGTCAGCGGTCCAAGAAAGACTGGAGATGGTTATTATGAAAGTTGTATTGTTGCATTCGAAGATAACCAAATTGAAATTACAGTCTGAAAAATAGGAGGCACAAATCGGAAATGGACGAGGTTTGGAGAGATAATAAAAAAGCAGGCAATGCAGGAAGAGAGGGAAAACCTTGAATCCTGCATTTTTATACGCACTAAACCAGGAGTAGAGTGCAAAAATATCGAAATTCATATAGAATAAAGGTATCAAAATATCAGGGAGGAGAAGAAGTCCGGCAAACGGACGAGGATGGGTATGGATAAAGAAAAAACAGGCGAATATATCAGAAACCTTCGGAAAAAGAAAGGCTGGACACAAATGCAGCTTGCAGAACAGCTTCATATTTCAGACAAAGCAGTTTCGAAATGGGAGCGCGGAATCTCATTTCCGGATATTGAATTGATGGAAGAGCTGGCACAGGTATTTCAGGTGGATGTTGCTGATATTATCCGGGGAGAAGAGGCTGGCAGGGCAGAACATACGGTAAATGAGCTGGTAAAAGATACTATAGATATTGCAAAGAGGGAGAAAAAAAGACAGATACGAAAGTACCGGTGGGTGTTGTGTATTCTGTTTGTGCTATTTGGAGTTTTAATCGGATACAGTGTAGAGAACATTCAGAAAAATTATATTTTAGAATATCATTTATGTATGAATGCAGTGGTTGAATCGAAGGGTGAGGTGATTTATGTAAGAGAAACAGATGCAAATGGAAAAAATCCAGGGAAGGTATATCGTCTGGCACAGGATGATGCAATACCGGTAACATTACCGAATGGAAGTGCCGGAAGTTTTAAAGATATTAAAGAAGGACAGCATATTGAAATCTGGTATTTGGGACACCGGGTATTATGGAAAAATGCATGGATACCGGGAGTAGAAGAAGTAGAGATTACAAAGGAGGTTAAAAAAGATGTATAGAATAAAAAAAGTAATTTGTTGTGTGATAGTATTGGCAATATTGGGGAGTATGCCAGTAAATGCAAAAGAAGTATTACAGAATGAAAATGAGGCATGGGATATAGAAAAAGGAAACGCAAGAACTATATTAATAATTACAAAAGATGTTTGGAGTCCTTCTGATAGAGTGTGTGTACGGGCAACATTACAGATTCAAGATTCATATAGCCAGATAGTGGGAATATCAAATGTAGAAATATGCGGCTCGTTAGCAACAGGAGTATCAAATATGAAAGCAAGTACACCTAAAATATGTGCAGATGGAAGTTATGCTACAGTAGAGGTAACATATAAATATAAAGGCAAAAATTATCATGAAATATGTACGTTTTATCCAAATTAGAAATAGGACATAAAGGGAAAGAGTGATTGCGTTAAAATCAAAGGATTTCTTTGTCTTGCTCGGATTGGAACAAATACCTTCAAATGAGGTTGTTATACTACCATCATTACTTAATTACGGTTGTAAAAAAATAAGCTAAAAAGAAATATCCACTTGTAAGGACAATCTTATAAGTGGATATATTTTTACTGATATTTTTCAAAGTAAAGGTAACGATTTGTTACTTTAGATATGAAAAATTACCGTAGAAAATAATTTAATGCTATTTTTAATAGATTTTTCCAATAAAGTATGCTATTTTAGTTCTATATATGGATAAACAAATGTGATAAAAGATCAATAATTTACAAAGGAAGAGAAAACTATCATGGTGACTGCGAAATACAGAATCAAACAGTATCAGCATCTGGTAGAATCAGATGATGCAGTCATGAACTCCTGCGAAGAAGAAATCCAGAAGCTGGAGAGTCAGATCCAGGATACCAGTGTGAATCTGGATGCAATCATGTCCGCAGACAGTGATGCTCAAAAAGGACAGGATGATTACAAAGCAGCAAGCGCTGCATGGGAAACATACAGAACTGCTTCAGATGAAATCCTGAAGTTGAGCCGTGAGGGTAAACAGCAGGAAGCATCGAAGCTGATGACCGGAGAGGTGTATGAAGAATATAAAGCTTTTGCTGAAAAATTAACTATATTACGTGACGAGTTCCAGGCAGAATTAGATCAGGCAAAGACCATGGCCAATGTATGCACCATCATCATATTTGTCGTGATCGTGGCAACAGGTCTTGCGATTGCTGTAGTGACGACACTGATCGGAAAGATCATTACCAATTCCATTACCGAGCCGGTAGAACAGATAGAGGCAGCAGTTGCCAGCCTGCGTAAGGGCGAACTGTCTAATGTAGAAATGCTTACCTATGAGTCTGAGGATGAGCTTGGCGATACCATCAGAAATCTGAAAGAAGCCATGGGTATTCTGGCAGATTATGTCAGCGAGATCTCTGTGGAGGTAAAGGCAATAGCGCAGGGTGACCTGACCAGAAATGGTGATGATATTACAGATTTCCTAGGCGATTTCTCGGAATTGAAGTCATCACTGCTGTATATTCTGAAACGGTTTAACAGTACCCTGACCGAGATCAGCAATCTGGCAGAACAGGTATCATCGAATTCATCCGAGGTGGAAAATGCATCAAAATCCCTGGCGGACGGTGCAACAGAGCAGGCAGGAGTCATCGAGGAATTGAATGCCACCATTGATACGGTCGTGGATCTGGCGGCAGATACAGCGAAGGAAACACAGAGCGCATCTGCACGTGTAAAAGCCTCTGCAAATAAAGCGAATGAAGAAAAAGAAAAAATGAACGATCTGCTGAAGGAAATGGAGCACATTACAGAAATCTCCAAGGAGATTGGTAATATTATCACAGATATCGAGGATATTGCATCCCAGACCAATCTGTTATCCCTGAATGCTTCCATTGAAGCTGCCAGAGCAGGAGAAGCAGGAAGAGGCTTTGCAGTAGTGGCAGATCAGATCGGCAAGCTGGCAGCAGACAGTGCAAAATCTGCTGTAAATACAAGAGATCTGATCGATAAGACCTTAGTGGAAATCGAAAAGGGCAATACGATTACAAGAACAACAGCAGACGCATTCAATCAGATCATTGCAGATATGGAGTCCTTTGCAGAGATTGCACAGAACACCATGGAGAAAGCCAACTCCCAGGCAGAGTCCTTGGAGCAGATCGGTCAGGGAATTGAACAGCTGTCCGGCGTAGTACAGGGCAATGCTGCATCTTCCGAAGAGAATACTGCGATCAGTGTTAATCTGGCAGAGGGAGCAACCAAGATGCATGACCGTGTGAATATCTTTAAGCTATTCTAGAAAATGGCAGGAATAGAGTGAAGTTGTCGGAAGGAAGGTTCTTGTTGTGATTAATGATATATTTAGAGTGTTTGGAGAGCAGACAGCAGAAATCTTATTTGAGATCATTACAGGATGTATGGATGATTACCTGTATATATTTGATTTGCAGAATAATACCTTTGAGATTTCACAGTCAGCTGTGAAACGGTTTAATATGTCGAAAAATGTTCTGACAGATGCTGCAAATGAAGTTATGAAGGTAGTATATGAGGAAGACCGCAGGATGCTTGCAAAGCATCTTGCGGATATATGCGAAGGAAGAGAAAATGTACATAATCTTCATTACAGGTGGCTTGATAAAGAAGGTATGCCAGTCTGGATTAACTGCCGTGGTATCGTGATCGTTGATCAGCAGGGAAAGGCAGAGTATCTGGTTGGGTGTCTGAATGAGACTGGCAACAGGAGAAGAGCCGATAATGTCACAGGACTGCTTGGCGGGCCGGAATTCCTTGCTTACCTGCGTGCACAAAAGGAACCCATTTCCAAGGGTTTTTTTATGCATATAGGAATTGATGATTTCGGAGCAATCAATAGTTCCAGAGGAGCGGATTATGGTAACTATATTTTAAAAAGTGTTGCCGACTGCATGGAGAGCTGTCTTTCTGATAATCAAAGGCTTTACCATCTGGTTGCGGATCAGTATGTGATCGTGGATCTGGAAGCTTCCTCCGCAGAAGACGCTGTGGCACTGAAAGAAAAGATTACAGATAAACTTCATAATTTCATAGTAGCCGAAAATTATGAAGCTATATTTTCTATTTCTATTGGTGTTATAGATGCAGCAACATTTTGTGAGGGAACCGAAGAATGCCGCAAAAAGTTTGAATTTGCCTTGAAACAGGCAAAAAGCATGGGTAAAAATGGATTCTATATTTTTGACCAGGATGACTATGAGGTCTTTTTACGAAAAGGAAGAATCATAGCAACACTTCGTAATGCTATTGTGAACCATTATGATGGCTTTGAAGTATACTACCAGCCGATCGTGGACTGTCAGTCCGAACAGATCATTGGAGCAGAGGCACTGATGCGTTTTTCCATGATAACGGAAGAAGGGCGGGAGTTTGTTTCACCAATGGAGTTTATCCCATTATTGGAAGAGACCGGATTGATCATTCCCGCTGGAAGATATATTTTGAACGAAGCTGCAGCAATGTGCTGTGAAATGCAGAAATATATTCCTGACTTCCGGATGAATGTAAATGTATCCTATGTTCAGATCCTGCAAGGCAATGTGGAGCGGGATATTCTGGATGCAATTCAAAAATATTCATTACAGCCGGAATGCTTATGTGTTGAAATGACAGAAAGCGGATTTATGGATATGACACCTTCGTTCTGTAAATTCCGTAAAACTCTGGACAAGAACGGGATTCCCTTTGTAATCGATGATTTTGGAACAGGATATTCGAATCTTCATTGTATCCGTGATATGAATCCAAGTTACGTGAAAATGGATAGGGATTTTACTGCCAAGGCGATGAACAGTGACAGGGATTATGAATTATATAAAAATATCATCCCCATGGTACATAGTATTAACGTCAGGATATGCGCAGAAGGCATCGAGGAAAAAGAATGGCGTCTGAAAATGAAAGAAATGAAGGTTGATTATCTGCAGGGATATTATTTTGGAAGACCATGTGGAAAGAAACAGTTTCTGCAGCAATATGCCAGTGGCATCAACGTTAAATAAAGAGAGTAAGGCAGACTCAGCTATGTGGGGCTGCCTTATTTTATGGTCTTATCAGAAGGATGAGTTCCTAACGGCTTGTCTGAGTCTCTCCAGGTCATCTGCATCAGGGTGAGACAATGCACAGTCAAAATTCTGGATCAATACATCAAGATTTGCCGGATGATCGGGAGCATCCTTCATTTTCAAGTAGCGTTTCCGGACAGACTGTGGCATTCTGCCCTGACACATATACTCTCCGACGATAACATTACTCACATTCATCCTGAGGTAATGCCTCGTGGATCGCATCAGCCAGCACCTTGGTATTACCTGTTAAGCTGCTATAAACGATGGAATATTCTTTATTCTTCATATCGTGTTGTCTCCTTTCATAGGATCATGAAATTATCATATCGCATTCCTATTTTAGTTCAGAAAGCATGATTTGTCGAATGAATTTTCCATAAACATTTTACAGAGCGAAAGGGATAGTTGCTTTTCCTGCCGCTTGTGATAAACTTGTTTATAAGTGGGGGAAAGATCATGGACAGAACCCCGATAAGGGAATAAAAGCCGGGCTGTCCCGGTATCATTTAATGAAGTAGAAAAGTTGACAGAAGAGAAATATACAATCCGAAAGTATAAAAGAATTTTATTTTATGTGGTGATATGTGTGCTGCTTGCGGCATTCCTTTTGGGACAATATATTTACCCAAGTGAAAGGGAAACGGTCACGGAGGAAAGCATTACTTATACCGGAACCTTTTACCGGGTGCTGGCAGACGGAACCAAAGAGGAAATCCCGGTTCCGGGCAAATGTGATGTGCCTGCCGGAGAGCTTCTGGTCATCCGGTCAGTGCTCCCACAGGATTATCATGAAAATACGATCGCCATCAGGTCCTCTCTGGAGAATGTGCGCATTTACATCGGTGGGGAACTGAGGGCGGTGTATGATACGGAGAATACCAGACCTTTTGGGAAAAATTCTGCCAGTGGGTATGTGTTCTGCGAGACATCCGGCGAGGATGCGGGGCAGGAAGTGCGGATTGAACTGCAGTCCTTTACCGACAAGTATTCCGGTGTCGTCAACACGGTATATTGTGGGGACAAATCAGATATCTGGGCATATATGCTCCACTGCTATTTTATGGTAACTCTGATCGCCTGCACCATGCTGTTTGCCGGACTGGTCGTGCTGATCATCAGTCTGGTGCTTGATATTATATATAAGACGAGATTTGATCTGGAGTACCTGGGATGGTGCATGATTCTGGGAGCAGTGTGGATGCTGGGAGAATCGAAGCTGCGTCAGCTGTTCGTTTCCAATGCTTCTATTCTGTCGAATATGTGCTTCTTCGTTGTGATGCTCTGTCCGGTTCCGCTCATGTTCTATATTGACAGTGTGCAGCAGGGAAGGTACCGGAAGGTCTATCATGTGGCAGAGTGTATCACCTGTGTGAACTTTGTACTATGCACATCCTTACAGCTACTGAATATCGCAGATTTTATCTCGACAATGTTCTTGTCCCACCTAGTGATTGCAGGAACGTTCCTGACAATATTTATCACCATTTTCCGGGATCTCATCAAGGGAACGGCGAAACATTACAAGCTTCCGCTGATCGGACTGGTAGTTGCCATGATTGCAGTCATGCTGGAGGTGACAGAGGTGTATCGAGTGGTGTCAATGTCAGGGATTTTTATCGCAACCGGACTGGTGGTCCTGCTGGTCGTTACGCTGATCCAGACAATGGACCGCATCCGCGAGCTGGAGCTGGCCAGGCAGAGAGAGGCCAGGGAAAGCCTGGATTATCTGACAGGTCTTCCTATGCGTCATAAGGGGGAAAAGCTGATCCTTGAGAAAATGCAGGAGCATGATGGCTGTCTGGGATTTGTCGATATGGATAATCTGAAGAAGATCAACGATGTCTATGGACATAAGGCGGGGGATCGTGCTCTCAGGCTGGTAGGAGCAATGCTCACAGAGTGCATGGAGAACGCAGTGGTCTGCCGGCTGGGAGGAGATGAATTCCTGTTCTATCTGTCGGAGGCATCAGAAGAAGAGATGAACATGCGGATGAGAAAGCTGTTTGAAAGCTTTGGTACGGCAAAAAATCTCACGACAGAGACTTCACCGGCATCTCTGTCCTGCGGTCTGTGCATGTGCAGACAGGGAGGAAGCTTTGAAGAATATTATATAAGAGCGGACAAGACATTGTATTATGTCAAACAGAATGGTAAGAACAGTTACCGGTTTTATGAGAAGCTTGAGGAACAGCAGACGGATGCATAGGCCAGAAAAAATGACCTGGAGGCAATCACCGGAGCATCATCCTTGCGTGAAGCCATCAAACGATTCTGGACCTTCCGTGTTCCGTGGGGATGGACATACCCCTGTGTGTTAGGATAGTTGTCAGTGAAAGATAATTACTTTTGTGGTAGTATATAGCTATCACGGGAAGGGAGCTTTCACTATGAACTATAGTCCAGAATTAAAAGATGCACTCCTCAGGAGGATGCTTCCACCAAACAATGAATCCATTACCAAGATATCCAGAGAAGAAGGAATCTCTGAACAGACACTTCGTAACTGGCGGGATAAAGCCAGAAAGGAAGGCTATGCTGCTCCTGGTACGGATGCTGTTCCTGATGACTGGAGCACACAGGATAAATTTTTAGTTGTTGTTGAAACAGCAAGCATGAATGAAACGGAGCTCGCTGAGTATGCCCGTAAAAAAGGACTCTATGTTGAGCAGATCAAAGCCTGGAAAGATGCCTGCATGAATGCAAATGGCGGCATTGCGAAAGAGGCTTCCCGGCTTAACCGCGAACTCAAGGATTCTGAGAAAGAACGCAGAAAACTTGAAAAAGAATTACAGCGCAAGGAAAAGGCTCTTGCAGAAACAGCTGCCTTACTTGTACTGTCAAAAAAAGCAAATGCGATCTGGGGGGATTCAGAGGACGAATGATCAGCGCCTCAGATCGCGAAAATGCTGTACTGCTGATCGATGAAGCCATTAAATCAGGGGCATCCTGTAAAAAGGCATGTGAACGTCTCGGAATCACAGAACGGACTTTCTACCGCTGGAAAAAACGAAAAGCGGATACTGATTCCTATGAAGATGGACGTCCCCACGCAGATCATTCAAATCCTGCTAATAAGATACCCGCAGAGATACGCCGGGAGATCATAAACATCTGTAACCGCCCAGAATATGCCAGCATGGCACCTTGTGAAATCGTTCCGGCATTAGCCGATGAGGGGATCTATATCGCCTCTGAATCAACTTTCTATCGTGTATTACGGGAAGAAAAAATGTTAAATCACCGTGGTCGCAGTGAAGCACCTAAGCATAACCGTCCATCTACATACAGTGCAACAGCTCCAAACCAGGTATACATGTGGGATATCACATATCTGAATGGTCCACATAAGGGTATGTTTTACTATCTGTATCTTTTCTCAGATCTTTACGATAGGAGTATCGTTGGCTGGGAAGTCTACGAGGAAGAAAGTGCCGACTATGCCAGCAGTTTGATTAAAAGGATCTGTTTAAAACAAGGGCGGCTTACTACGGAGCCATTAGTCTTACACTCTGATAATGGCTCACCCATGAAAGGCGCTACAATGTTAGCGACCCTGTATCAGCTTGGTATAACTCCTTCAAACAGCAGACCACGTGTAAGCAATGATAACCCCTATGCCGAAAGTCTTTTCAAAACGTTGAAATATCGTCCTAACTATCAGCCCAAAGGATTTGAAACATTGGAAGAGGCTCGGGAATGGATCAGCCTGTTTGTAAAATGGTATAACCACGATCATCATCACAGTGGTCTAAACTTTCTTACTCCTTATCAGCGCCGCAGCGGATCGTCTGACAAGATACTGTCTAAGCGTAAAGAAGTATACGAAGCTGCTAAAACAGAGCATCCAGAACGCTGGAATGGACGTGCAACCCGTGACTGGAGTCTTCCGGATACTGTATATCTGAACCCGGAAAAGGTACACGAACAATCCGAAAAAGCTGATGAACAGATGGCTGTTTCATAAAAATCTATTCATTCAAAATGATGGTGATCAGGCAGGATTCTGTGCCTGACGTGATTGCCAATAAATGTGGATAATTTATTGATACTCACGTCAGGTACAGAACAATATCTGAT